>ERZ1090881.28-NODE-28-length-72885-cov-11.785075_pt1 | contig 72885 bp, 44 predicted proteins | sample MGYA00478470_ERZ1090881 | MGnify/ENA primary metagenome ERZ1090881 (study PRJEB33644, sample SAMEA5815736) | chicken gut metagenome | biome: Chicken; feature: Gastrointestinal Tract; material: Caecum | place: Ireland | collected 2019-01-01 | study: A study of the...
CCACGGGTCCCACCGGCCCCCAAGGCCCTCAGGGTACGGCAGGCGCTGCTGGTGCTACAGGGGCTACCGGTCCCACAGGCCCCACAGGTCCCCAAGGCCCTCAGGGTATGGCAGGCGCTGCTGGCGCTACAGGCGCAGTCGGTCCCACGGGTCCCACCGGCCCCCAAGGCCCACAGGGTACGGCAGGCGCTGCTGGTGCAGTCGGTCCCACGGGTCCCACCGGTCCCCAAGGACCCCAGGGTCCTGCCGGCTCCGTAACGCAAGGCACGGCGGTATCGGACGTTCAGGCGTCCCCTTCGGCAGACGACGTTGCCAACACCCTAAACGCGCTGCTTGCTTCTCTGCGCGCCGCCGGAATAATCGCCACTTGACGCAATTACCGGTTTAACTCGGCGTTTAGGCGCAAAAAAGGCGCGGGCGTTTCTACAGCCTGCGCTTTTTTTATTATTTTTTACAGCTGTTCGTTGCTGCCGACAAGCACGCTGCATGAAATGGGCAGATTGCCGTTCCGAACGCGCAAATCGTCTATAAACTGCTTTTCGTCGGCGCCGTTTTTAAGCATGATATCGTAAATAAGTTCAAACGTACTGCCCATATTGGTAGTTTTTACCTTTACCAGCTCGTAAGACAGCGCATATTGTTTTAATACTTCTTCAAAAGCCTCGGCATAATTAAGGCTTTCGGGCACGGTAAGACGCAGCGAACGCATATTGCTTTTGCTCTTTTTGTCGGGAATGAACTTGAAAATCAGCAGAATGAGCAGCGTCGCTCCCACGGCTATTCCGCCGTACGCCACCTGCCCCGTCGCCGCCGTAACGCCCGATAAGAGAGCTATAAAGACATACGTTATGTCAAGCGCCGTACCCGGCACCGAACGAAATCTTAAAAGACTGAAAGCGCCCGCGATGGCTATTCCCACGCCCACTCCCCCGCTCAGATTGGTATTTATGAGCGTAAGAACGGCGCCTATCGCCACCGGCAGCACTATAAGCGAAATGAACATATTGCGGGAATAGCGGTTTTTGACGGCGTACACTACCGCCGTAACCGCGCCGAACAACAACGCAAACGCCATGCTGTAAAGTATTCCCTCTGTCGTGGTCGTGTCTAAACTGAACATAAAATTTTCTCCTTTAGTTTTGCCTCGCTGTCGCAAAGAATCGCGTCCGTATAAACCTTTCCGTACTTTGAAAAGGACGTCTTGTATATGCCGTTGCGCGTCAAAAAATCGATAAGCCAACGCGGATATCCCAAAAGACATTTTATTTCCATAAGCACGACGTCGCCGCCGGTGAGAAACGTCATGGGCGCCTTTTTTGTTATGTCGAGAAAATCTGTCCTGAATCTTATGCCCGTATCGAAAGTAATGCGCAGATTTTCGTCGTAACTGCAGTAATAGGCCTCTCTCTCGTATGCGAGCACCACTTTGGGCGACAGTTTTTTTATCCTGTACACATAGTCTATTTCCCTGAAAATCTGGCTGTCGTCTATGGGTCGGCCCTCGTCAATGTACCTTTGCATCGCCCCGACATCGGTGCTTATTCGGCGCTTAAAGACCACTCCGTCATACTTTTTTTTGATTTCGAAAAACGCGGGGCTGGTCTCATCCGGCCTGCCGTAAACGCGCATACGCACCTTTTCCTTATAAACCGGCTTTTCGATGGAACGCGATATGAGCTCGTAGCTGTCGTTGTCGAAGTACACGTTGTTTACGGTTTGCCTGCCGTATTTGTCGCGTTTCATGTGCGCGCGCATAATAAAAAGCAGCGTTTCATAACTCTTTGAATTGAGAATATACTTTGTCTCTTTTCTAAGAAAAACGCTGCTCATCATCATTACCCGTAAATTTTTTAACTTTTTTGTAAAGCTATAATATAATAATATTACACAATCCGTGTTTTGTCAATACATTTACGAATAATTTATTTTTTTATTTTTATTAAACTGCGGCATAATCGCGCTTGCGGCGGTATTTCATCGCAACGCCCGCCTGCTCTTAGGGAAAATATCCGCCCGCACGATGCCAAAAGACTATCACGCAAGCGTAAAACGCGCCGAATTTTCGGTGGAGCTGTCTTCGCCGACGTAGACGTCAAACTCGCCGTTTTCCGCCAGATATTTCATGTTTTCGTCCCAGAATTTAAGCATATTTTCGTCGATATCCATACAAACGTCAATGCTTTCGCCCGCTTTGATATAGACTTTCTTATAAGCTTTCAGTTCTTTAACGGGGCGCACGCGCGAGGCGAAAAGGTCATGTATATACAGCTGTATCGTCGCGTATCCGTCGGTTTTAGAGGTATTGGTGACAGAAACCGACGCCGTGATTTTTCCGCCGCGCTCCAGCTTATCGCTCGAAAGCCTTACTTTTCCTATTTCAAACTGCGAGTATGACAAGCCGTACCCGTAGGGAAACAGCGGCGCGTTGGGAATGTCCACATACATGGAGACGTACGAGCCGTCGAAATCTTCGCTCGGCTTGGGTCTGCCGGTGGACATATGGTTGTAGTATATGGGGCACTGCGCGACGTGACAGGGGAACGTCATGGAGAGTTTTCCCGAGAAGTTGGCCTTGCCCGTCAACAGATTGACTATTGCGCTGCCGCCTTCCGTTCCGGGCTGCCACACCACCGCCGCCGCCTTGCATAAAGGCAGTACGTCCGTCAGAGTAAGCGGTCTGCCGCAAAAGACGCATAGCACAATGTTTTCGTTTACTTTTTTGATCTCTTCGATGAGTTTTTTCTGCACGGGCGGTATGCATATATCGCCGCGGCTCTTGCTCTCGCCGCTGTAATCCTGATGCTCGCCCACGCACATTACCACCACATCGGCGCGTCGGGCGACGGCCACGGCCTCTTCAAAGCCCGAAACGTCGTCGCTTTTTAGTTTCCAGTCACAGCCGGCGGCGTATGCGAAGTCAAGTCCGGTTTTTTCCATCGCCGCCTTAACGGTAACCGTATCGGCCGCCTCACCGTAACAACGCCATGTTCCTATTATTTCACCGGTGTCGGCAAAAGGTCCTATAAGCGCGATTTTGCCGGCTTTAAGCGGCAGAATTTGCTCATTTTTAATTAACACCGCGCTTTTTTCGGCGGCCTCGCGCGCCAGCGCTCTGTTTTCATCGGTAAGGCACTGGCTTTTTTCTCTTTCGGCGCTCATGCCGCGCAGGGGACTGTCAAACAAACCGAGGTCGCGTTTGAGTTTAAGAATACGGAAAACATATTCGTCCAGCTCGCTTTCCGAAATTTTGCCGCTCTTTACCAGCTTTTCCATGTTGTCGAGATAGTTGAGCGACATCATCTCTATATCCTCGCCCGCCTCGAAGGCACGGTCGGCAATGCGCGCGCCGTCCTGTTCGTAGCCGTGCGTAGTCATCTCGCCGAAAGCGTTGTAATCGGATATTATAACGCCGTCAAAGCCCCATTCTTTTCTTAAAACGTCCTGCGTGAGATGCTTGTTGGCGGTAAGCGGAATGCCGTCGTAAACGTTAAAGGACGTCATCGCCATGGCAACGCCCGCGTCCACCGCCGCCTTGTACGCTTTCCAATAAAATTCGCGCGCAGTGCGTTCGCTCATGTCCACGGTGTTGTAGTCGCGTCCGGCTTCGGCCGCTCCGTAAGAGGCAAAATGTTTAAGACACGCCGCCACTTTGGTCTCGTCGCTTAGATCATCGCCCTGAAAACCGCGCGTCGCCGCCGCCGCGTAAAGCGAGTTCATGTAAGGATCCTCGCCGGTGGTTTCGACAACACGGCCCCAGCGTGCGTCCCGCGCAAGATCCGCCATGGGAGCAAACGTCGCCTGAATACCGTATGCGGTGGCTTCCTTTGCCGCCATAGCGCACAGCTTTTCGACAAGTTCGGGCTCGAAAGTGCATCCGAGAGCCAAAGGCACGGGGTATATCGTGCGGCAGCCGTGAATGACGTCCATCATGCCGGCAAGCGGTATTTTATTGGGGTCGCCCGCCATGTGCTCTTTCTGCATGCGAATCATGCTGTCCGCTCCGCGGTAGTTTAGCGTCGAACCGACGGCAAGCACGTCTTCCTTCGTCAGGTGCATGCTGAGCGCGGGACCTGTAATGTCTCCGTTTTCGTCGGTGGCTATTATGTTTGCGTTTAGCTGCGTCATCTGCGCCGCCTTCTCTCTTACAGACATAGAGGCGATTATTTCTCTTAGTCTTTCGTCCGTGTATTTACTCTGCATTGTATTTCTCCTTATACTATTTTATTACCGTATCGATTACCGCGCCGCCAAGACATCTCCTCTTTTCGGAAAGGTCCGACTGCGTGTACAAAACCACATACTGCCCGGGCGTTACGGCGCGCTGGAGCTTTTGGAATTCGACGCTCAACTTATCGCCGTCAATGTGCGCCAAAACCTCTTGCTCGCCTTGTCTGTAGCGGAATTTTGCCGTGCAATTAAAAGTTTTCTTATCCCATTTGCCTATTATGTTTACGCCGCTCGCGATAAGACCCGACGAAAACAGTTCCTCTCCTTCGCCCGATGAGACGATAAGACGGTTGCGCTCCAAATCTTTATCCACGACGTACCAGCGGTTTGCGTCCTCGCCGGCTATACCGCCGACGCCCAGACCCTTGCGCTGTCCCAGCGTATAATACATAAGGCCGGCATGCTCGCCCACTTTTCTGCCGTCGGTCGTAACGATATCTCCCTTTTGCCCGGGCAGATACTGCGCCAGAAACTGCCTGAACTTGCGCTCGCCGATAAAGCATATTCCCGTGGAATCTTTCTTTTTGGCGGTAATAAGTCCTTCGCGCTCCGCTATCTCCCGCACCCGGGACTTTTGCATATTGCCCAGCGGAAACAGCACGTTTTTCAGCTGTCCGGTACGCACTTGATTTAAAAAATACGTCTGGTCCTTCGACTGGTCGGCGGCGGCAATAAGTTGGGGCGTACCGTCGTCATCTTTAGCTATATCGCAGTAATGCCCCGTGGCAATATAGTCCGCCCCCAGCTGCTTTGCGTATCCGACAAACGGCCCGAACTTTATTTCGCGGTTGCACAAAACGTCGGGATTGGGCGTGCGCCCCTTTTTGTATTCGTCCAGAAAGTACTTAAACACTCTGTTCATGTACTCTGCGGCAAAATTAACGGAATAATAGGGAATACCCAGCTTTCCGCAAACGCCCGTAACGTCGTTCCAGTCGTCGGCGGAAGTGCAAACGCCGTCGTCGCTGTCTTCCCAGTTGTGCATAAAAAGCCCCACGACGTCATAGCCCTGCTTTTGCAGCATATATGCCGCGACGGACGAGTCGACGCCGCCGCTCATTCCCACAACCACTCTTTCCTTCATACTCCCGTCCTCAGCGAAGGCTGTGCGTTTAGCGACAAATCCGCCAAATCTTTGCCTTCTCTTATGCTGAAATAACCCCGCGACGCAATCATGACGGCGTTATCGGTGCAGTACACGGGCTGCGGAAACAACACTTCGCACCCTTCTTTTTTGCCGCGTTCAAAAAGCGCCGACCGCAAGAACGAGTTGGCCGCCACTCCGCCGGCAAGTACCACCGTCTTTCTGCCGGCACGCCGCGCCGCCTCGAACACCGTATCGGTAAGGAGCGATACCGCCTCTTGCGTCACGGAGGCGCACACGTCCTCTTTTATCACCTGCTCGCCGCGCTGTTCGGCGTTGTGCAGATAGTTTACCACCGCCGTCTTCAAACCCGAATACGACAGCGACAAATCGGCGTTTACCGTCTTGTGAACATGATAAAATTTTATTACGGGACGGCCCTTTTTTGCCAGCCTGTCTATTTCGGGCCCGCCGGGATAGGGAAGTCCCAAAAGCCGCGCCACCTTGTCGAACATTTCGCCTATCGCGTCGTCGGTAGTGCCGCCCATATAGCGATAATCGCAATAGCCGCGGACGTCTATCATCATGGTATGTCCGCCCGACGCCACCAGCGCGAGAAAAGGCGGCTCCAGCTGCTTAAACTGCACAAAATTGGCGGCAATGTGTCCTTCGATATGATTGACGGCGATAAGCGGCTTGTCGCACGCCATGGCAAGCGCCTTTGCCGCGGTAACTCCCACCAGCAGCGCGCCCGCCAAACCCGCGCCGTAAGTAACCGCCACGGCGTCGATTTGCTCCATTGTCACCGCCGCGTCTTTTAGCGCGGAGTCAATGCACGACGTGATGGCCATGGTGTGATTTCTGGACGCCACTTCGGGCACCACTCCGCCGAACCTGCGGTGCACTTCTATCTGTGACGCTATAATGTTCGACAACACTTCTCTGCCGTTTTTTACCACGGCGCAGGCCGTTTCATCGCACGAACTCTCTATTCCCAGCACCAAAACGTCTTGTTTTGTCCTTAATTGTTGGTATTTTTGCAAAATATCGTACATATTTTCATGATTTACGCAAATAATCGTCTATAAAAGGCTCGATGTCTCCGTCCATGACGGCTGCGATATCGCTGTTTTCATAGCCGGTGCGATGGTCTTTCACCAAAGTATAGGGCTGGAAGACGTATGAACGTATCTGGCTTCCCCATTCGATTTTTTTGATTTCGCCCTTTATGGAATTGGCTTTTTCCTGGTTTTCGCGCTCGCGCAGTTCGACAAGCTTGCTGACAAGCATTTTCATGGCGGTTTCGCGGTTTTGGATCTGCGAACGCTCGTTTTGGCACTGGACGACGATACCCGTCTTTAAGTGCGTGATTCTGACGGCGCTGTCGGTTTTGTTGATGTGCTGGCCGCCCGCTCCGCCCGAACGATAGGTGTCGACGCGTATGTCTTCGGGCCGAATCTCTATGCTGGTGTCGTTTTCTATTTCCGGCATGACTTCAAGGCTGGCAAAGGACGTGTGCCGGCGCGCGTTGGCGTCGAAAGGCGAAATCCTCACCAGACGGTGAACGCCCTTTTCCGCCTTTAAGTAACCGTATGCGTTGACTCCTTTTACCATAAACGAAACCGACTTTATTCCGGCGACGTCGCCCTCTATGCGGTCCAGCTCTTCCACGGTATAGCCGCGCTTTTCGGCATACATGCGGTACATTCTGTAAAGCATGCTCACCCAGTCCTGGGCCTCGGTGCCGCCCGCGCCCGCCTGCAGCATTAAAATGGCGTTGTTTTTGTCGTACTCGCCTTTAAGCAGCGTTTCGAGATTCAATTCGTTTATTTCCTTTTCCAGCGCGTCGTAGGTGGAATTGAGCTCGCCTTCATAACTTTCGTTGTCCTTTTCGTTTTCCACCAGCTCGATAAGCGTTTCGAGGTCGTCGAGTCCGCCTTGCAGACGCTTAAGAGTGCTTAGCCTTTCCTGCGTGTACTTTGCCTCCGCGTTAATTTCGGCGGCGCGCTTGGGATTGCTGTACAAGTCGGGGTCCTGCTGCTGCCGGGCAAGGTCGTCGGCCTTTTTTTTGAGATGTTCTACGTCAAAGGCCTTGCAAACGCCGTCGAACAGCGTGCGCAGATTTTTTAGTTTGAACTTTAAATCGTCTAATATTAACATATATCCTCTTTATTGTGTCGTATGCGCCAAAACCATACCGTTATTTTCCAAAATCAAGCCGAGAGTTGTTTATGCTCCCGGCGTAATTGGTTTTATTGATTTTTTCCGCAGCAGTTTTTGTATTTTTTTCCGCTGCCGCAGGGACAGGGATCGTTGCGGCCTATCTTTTTGGAAACCGCCTGAGCCTGCCGCGGCGATTTTGCGCCTTCACTGCCGCCCGACATGACGAGATCCACCTTCTTTTCCTCGCGCGAGGGCGCCTTTTCGATGTTGACGTGCATAAGCATGCTCACCGTATCCGACTGAATGTTGGCGTTCATACGCTCGAAAAGGTCGAAACCTTCCTTTTTGTAGGCTATTACGGGGTCCTGATTGCCGTACGCTTTAAGGCCTATTCCGCGGCGCAAAAAGTCCATCTGATCGATGTGGTCCATCCAGCGGAAGTCGACGGCGCGCAGCAAGATCACTCTTTCCACTTCCGAAAAATCCAGCCCCAGCTGTTTTGCCGAGTCGATTTTTGCGTCGTAATACGCCATCATCGCGTTGTAAATCTGATCTTTAATCTCGGATAGCGTCCACTTTTCCAGCCTGTCCCGAGTGAGAAATTCGGGGTCGCCCGGCAGCAGTTTGCGCTCGATTTCCTTATTGAGTTCCTCATAATCCCATTCGGGCCAGTCTTTGTGCGGATCGGTATAGTCGTCGACGATGACGCTGACTTCGTCCTTCATTATGGCGAGAATTTCGTTGTGGATGTTTTCGCCGTAAAGCACCTTGTTGCGCTCGCTGTAAATAATGGTACGCTGCTGATTCATGACGTTATCGTATTCGAGGACCTGCTTACGAATGTCGTAGTTGCGGCCTTCGATACTGCGCTGGGCGTTTTCGATGGCCTTGCTCAATAGTCCCATCGAAAGCGGCGTATTGTCGTCGGTGCCGAAAGCGTTGGCTATCGCCTGCATGCGCTCGCCGCCGAAAAGACGCAGCACGTCGTCCTCCATACTCAAATAGAATATGGTCGAACCTATATCTCCCTGACGGCCGGCACGACCGCGCAGCTGGTTGTCTATACGGCGTGATTCATGGCGCTCGGTGCCGATTATGCGCAAACCGCCCACCGCTATGACTTCGGCTTTGTTTTTGTCGGTCTCCTTCTTAAATTCGTCATAATACTGTCTGAAAACGGCACGCGCGTGCAGCACCGCCTCGTCGTCGGTATTATAATAGGACACAGCGGCGGAAACTTCCTCTTCGGGCATGCCCTCTTTTCTCATGCGCTGCAAGGCGAGATATTCGGGGTTGCCGCCCAGCAGAATATCGGTACCGCGGCCCGCCATGTTGGTGGCAATGGTAACCGAGCCTTTTTTGCCCGCCTGCGCTATTATCTCCGCTTCGCGTTCGTGGTTTTTGGCGTTTAACACCGAATGGGGAATTTTGTTATGGCGCAGCATGGTGGACAAGTGCTCGCTCTTTTCGACGGTAGTCGTACCGACAAGCACGGGTTGACCGCGCATATAGCAATCGGTGATATCGGCGACAACTGCGTCCAGTTTGGCTTTTACCGTCTTGTATATGACGTCGTTTTCGTCTATACGGGCGTTGGGCTTGTTTGTGGGAATGGTGACGACGTCCAAATTGTATATCCCCTTAAACTCCGTCTCTTCGGTCTTGGCGGTACCCGTCATACCCGAAAGCTTGGGATAAAGACGGAAAAAGTTCTGGAAAGTGATGGTTGCCATCGTCTTGTTTTCCGACTGTATGCGAACGTGTTCTTTTGCCTCGATTGCCTGGTGCAGGCCTTCGCTGTAACGTCTGCCCACCATGACGCGGCCGGTAAACTCGTCGACAATTAACACTTCGTTTTTATCGACGATATAGTCCTGATCGCGTTTCATGATGAAGTTGGCGCGCAGAGCGTTGTTGATGTAATGGTTTAGTTCGGTATTGTCAAGGTCGGCAAGGTTTTCGACGTTGAAAAACTTTTCCGCTTTGGTAATGCCGCTTTCCGAAAGGTTTATCGCCTTTTTCTTTTCTTCTATCTCATAATCGTCGGGCTTTAACGTGCGGGCAAAGGCCTGAGCCTGGACATACATCTCGCTGGACTTGCCGCCCCGTCCGGAAATAATAAGCGGGGTACGAGCCTCGTCTATGAGAATGCTGTCCACCTCGTCGATAATCGCGAAATTGAGTTCGCGCTGCACTTTATCCTGGGCGCGCGTAACCATATTGTCGCGCAGGTAGTCAAAGCCCAGTTCGTTGTTGGTGGCGTAAGTAATGTCGCAGGCGTAAGCGGCGCGCTTTTCTTTGTTGTCCATGCCGGAAACCGCCACGCCGACGGTAAGACCCAAAAACCTGTGTATTTTACCCATCCACTCGGCGTCACGTTTTGCCAGATAATCGTTTACCGTGACGATATGCACGCCCTTGCCTTCCAGCGCGTTAAGATAGGCCGGCAGCGTTGCCACCAGCGTCTTTCCTTCACCGGTGCGCATCTCGGCGATACGGCCTTGATGCAGACACGCGCCGCCCATTATCTGAACGTCGAAGTGGCGCATCTCGAGCACTCTCTTGCCCGCCTCGCGCACTACGGCAAAGGCCTCGGGCAGAATATCGTTTAGCGTCTCGTAATTGTTGCGGAGTCTGTCGCGGAATATGTCTGTCATGCCGCGCAGCTCGTCGTCGCTCATGGCGGCAAAACGGCTTTCCTGCGCGTTGACCTTATCTACTATGGTTTGCAATCGCTTTATGCTTTTGCGGTTGTCCGCATTGGCAAAAAAAGAAAATAGTCCCATTTTATTACCTCTTTTATTACGTTGAATGTCAGGCGGCCGCGCTCTTTTGCCCGCCTATACCGAATTATTATAACAAATACAAAGACAAATTGCAATGAATTTTATAAAATATTCCCTTGTTTTTTATAATTCTTACAAAATTCCTGCTTTTTTGCCGCGTTTTAAGCGCAAAAACCGCTCTTTACCGTTCGTCGTCACCGGTCTTGTCGGCGGGCGGCTGCTCGCTTAACACCTCGTCCAGATCTTCGGCAGGCGGCTCGTTAAAGGCGTCTTCGCCGGCATAGCCGTTTTCTTCCCCGTCCGCGCTGAAAGCGGCATAATCTGCGGCGGGCATATCCGCGCCTTCGCTTTCGCTGTTTTCCGCGGCCGTGGCGGCGTCTTCTTCCACTTTGTTTTCGGGCGCGGCGACGGCAACGCACACCACTTTGCCGTTGTCTTTAAGGCGCATTATTCTCACGCCTTTTGTGGCTTTGGATATAAGCGAAATTTCGCTTACGGGCATGCGGATGATGATGCCGGTGTTGGCGATGATCATCACGTCGTCGTCGGGACTTACCAGCTTAAGGTTGACGATAGCGCCGGTGGAAAGGCTGAATTTTCCCGCTTTGGATCCCTTTCCGGCACGCGACTGCAGCCTGTATTCGCTTAACAGGCAGCGCTTTCCGTACCCCAGCTCCGTGACGGTGAGCACCTGCTTGTCGGTGTCCTTTTCGATAACCGCCATATCCACGACATAGTCGTCTTCCTCGTCCATTTTTATGGAACGCACGCCGGCGGAAGTGCGGCCCATGACGCGCACGTCGCTTTCGGCAAATCTTATGCACTTGCCCTTTGTCGACGCCAGCATGATTTCGTCGCCTTCGTGAATTTTGCTGACGGCGATAAGCTGATCGCCTTCGTGCAGAATGATGGCGATTTTTCCCACTTTTCGAATGGACTCAAATTCGGACAGCGCGGTTTTTTTAATGAGACCGCCGCGCGTCGCCATGACGAGACAGCCGCTGCCGTCTTCCCCTTCCTTTATGGGAATGACCGCCGTGACGCGTTCTCCGGGCGCCAGCTGCAGCAAATTGACTATCGCTCTGCCGCGCGCCGCGCGGTCCGCTTCGGGCACAAAATACGCCTTTATGCGGTACACCTTGCCGCTGTTGGTAAAAAACATGAGGTCGTCGTGCGTACAGGTGATAAACATATTTTCGACAAAATCTTCGTCTTTTGGCTTGTGCGCGGTGATGCCCGCTCCGCCCCTGTGCTGCGATTTGTAGGCCGATACGGGAATACGTTTTATGTATCCCGAATGCGTCATGGATATGACTACGTCCTCCCTTTCGATGAGATCTTCGGCGTCTATTTCGTCGAAGTTGACGCAAATTTCCGTGCGGCGTTTGTCGCCGTATTTGTCGCGTATCTGAATGAGTTCGTCTTTAAGCACGCCGCGCAGCATATCGGGAGAGGCCAGCAGTTTTTCGTAATAAGCTATCCTTTCCTGCAACTCTCTGTATTCGCTTTCGAGTTTTTCGCGGTCAAGGCCCTGGAGCGCTTTTAGGCGCATGTCGAGGATGGCCTGCGTCTGCACTTCGTCCAGTCCGAATCTTTGCATAAGGCGCTCTTTCGCGTCGTCATACGAAGTGCGTATTATGTGAATGACTTCGTCTATATTGTCCTGAGCTATAATAAGCCCTTCGAGAAGATGAGCCCTTTCGCGCGCTTTGCCGAGATCGTATTGCGTGCGGCGTATGATGATCTCCTCCTGGAAGGCGATGTATTCGTCCAGAATGTTTTTCAGCGGCAGTATTTTGGGCTGGCGCTGATTGTCGACAAGAGCCAGCATTATTATCGAAAAACTCGATTGCAGCGCCGTTTGCGCAAACAAATGGTTTAACACCACCTGGGGATTGGCGTCGCGTTTGAGCTCGATGACGACGCGCATGCCGTTGCGGTCACTCTCTTCGCGGAGATCGGAAATGCCTTCGAGGCGCTTTTCCTTGACCTGATCGGCGATGTTTTTTACCAGCTGGCGCTTGTTGACCTGATACGGCAGTTCCGTTACGATAATGCGCGTGCGGTTATCTTTGCCGTATTCTTCAAACTCGGTGCGGGCGCGCACCACTATTTTGCCGCGACCTGTCGCGTAGGCCTGCCTTATGCCGGCTCTGCCCATTATTATGCCTTTTGTCGGAAAATCGGGGCCCTTTATGTGCTGCATTAGCTCGTCCGGCGTCGCGTCGGGATTGTCTATTTCGCATATACAGGCGTCAATGACTTCGCCCAGGTTGTGCGGCGGAATATTCGTCGCCATGCCCACGGCTATACCCGACGAGCCGTTTACCAGCAGGTTGGGGAATCTTGACGGCAGCACGAGCGGTTCTTTGCGCGATTCATCGAAGTTGGGCACCCAATCGATGGTGTCCTTGTCTATGTCGCGCAGCATCTCGTTGCTGATTTTGCTCATGCGCGCTTCCGTATAACGATAAGCCGCCGGCGGGTCGCCGTCCACCGAACCGAAGTTTCCGTGGCCTTCCACCAGCATATAGCGCATGGAAAAATCCTGGGCAAGGCGCACCAATGCGTCGTACACCGAAGAGTCGCCGTGCGGATGATATCTGCCCAGCACGTCACCCACGCAGGTGGCAGATTTTTTGAAGGGTTTGTCGCTTGTCAGTCCGTCTTCGTACATTGCGTACAAAATGCGGCGGTGGACGGGTTTGAGTCCGTCGCGGACGTCGGGCAGCGCTCGTCCCACTATTACCGACATGGCGTACTCTATATAACTCTTTTCCATTTCGCTCACGAGCTCGCTTTCCTTGATTATCTGATTGGGAAACGCGATGTCTTCGGGCTTATAATCTCTGTTATGTGCCATAATTTTCTCCGTCAAATGTCAATGTTTATAGCAAATCTTGCGTTCTTTTCTATCCATTCCTTGCGCGGCTCGACATCCTCGCCCATGAGCACTCCGAAGGCATGGTCGGCCTTTTCGGCGTCGACAAGCGTGATGCGGCGCAGCGTCCTTTTTTCGGGGTCCATGGTGGTCTCCCACAATTCGTGCGGATCCATTTCGCCCAAGCCCTTAAAGCGCGATATATCTATTTTTACGTTTGGGTTGCCTTCGCGCATTTCGGCAGATATTTTGTCGCGTTCTTCATCGCTGTACGCCACCCGCGTCGTTTTGCCGCGCGTCAGCTTATACAGCGGCGGAACCGCCGAATACACATATCCGTGCTCGACGAGCGGCCGCATATAGCGGAAGAAAAACGTGAGAAGCAGCGTGCGTATGTGGGCTCCGTCCACATCGGCGTCCGCCATGATTATTATTTTGTGGTAGCGCAGTTTTTCGATGTTGAATTCCGAGCCTATGCCGGTGCCCAGCGCCACGATAAGCGGATAAAGCTTGTCGTTGCCGTATATTTTGTCGGCGCGCGCCTTTTCGACGTTGAGCATCTTTCCCCACATGGAGAGAATGGCCTGAAAGCGCGAATCTCTTCCCTGTATTGCCGAACCGCCCGCCGAATCGCCTTCCACGACGTACAGTTCGCACAGCGCCGCGTCGCGTTCGTTGCAGTCCTGCAGCTTTTCGGGCATCTGTCCCGACTCGAGCCCCGTCTTTCTTCTCACCGACTCGCGCGCTTTGCGAGCGGCCTCACGCGCACGGGACGCGGACACGGCCTTTTCGATGATGGTTTTCGCCACAGCGGGGTTTTCTTCGAGATATGTCCCCAGCCCTTCCGTCAGCACCTTAGCCACGCTTGTGCGCATTTCGGAATTGCCGAGCTTTGTCTTGGTCTGCCCTTCAAACTGCGGATCGGTGAGCTTGACGCTTATTATGGCGGTAAGGCCTTCCCTAACGTCGTCGCCGCTTACTCTCTCTTCGTCTTTTAAGATGCTGTGCTCTTTGGCGTAATCGTTTATTATTTTAGTGAGCGAATTCTTAAACCCGTCAAGATGGGAGCCACCCTCTTCGGTGTTGATGTTGTTGGCGTAAGAATATATGGTTTCGTTATAGCCGTCGTTGTACTGCATGGCAATCTCGATGGCATTGTCGTTGTGTTGTTTTTCGATGTAAAGCGCCTTGGGCAGCAGCGTGGTTTTGTCGCGGTTGAGATATTCGACGTAATCGAGAATACCGCCCTTATAGCAAAACTCGTCCTCGCGCTCTCTTCCCGGGCGCAGGTCTTTTAAGATTATTTTTACTCCCTTGTTGAGATACGCCACTTCGCGCAGACGGGTGCGGATTATGTCGTACGAAAAGTCCAGCGTTTCGAAAATCTCGCCGTCGGGATAAAACGTCACGCGCGTACCCCTTTTTTCGGTGGCGCCCACTTCTTTAAGCGGGTACATGGGCTTGCCGCGCTGATAACGCTGCCGGAATATTTTGCCGTTGCGGCACACCTCGACTTCCAGCCATTCGGAGAGCGCGTTGACGCAGGAAAGACCCACGCCGTGCAGGCCGCCCGACACTTTGTATCCGCCGCCGCCGAATTTTCCGCCGGCATGCAGCTTTGTCAGCACCACTTCCACCGCCGACACGCCTTCCTTGGGATGAATGTCCGTGGGAATACCTCTGCCGTTGTCGGTTACGGACACCGCTCCTTCCGGCGTAATCACCACTTCTATCGTATCGCAAAAGCCCGCCAAAGCCTCGTCGACGCTGTTGTCTACAATTTCCGAGATAAGATGGTGCAGCCCTCTTTCATCGGTCGAGCCGATATACATGCCCGGTCTTTTGCGGACGGGGTCCAGCCCTTCGAGCACTTGAATTTCGCCCGAATCATAGTCTTTTTCGTTGGGTTCGTGCGCAGCGGTATTTTCTGCCATAAAAAGCCTCCTTTTTTCATTATGCGACAGCGCCTTTTTTTGACGCGTTTTATCAAATTGTCTACTATTATATTATACCACATTTTGTGCCGTAAACAAAACGTTTGGCGCGCGATTTTTAAGGTTTTTTGATTTTAATTTTGCTTTTAAAGCGCCAATTTTCGTCCGTGCTTGTTTTTACCCCTGTAAAAGCCTGCCTATACGGCAAAAAAATAAAAGCGCAATTTTGCCGTATTTTGAAAATCACGCTTTTTTTCGGTAAATTTGTTTTTTACTTGACAACCGCTCTTTTGTTTTTGACGCGGACTAAAATTCAAGCTTAAAAAGGCGGCGGGCGTTTTCGCCGGTGATGTCCGTCATGCGCTGCTCGTCCATGCTCAGAATTTCGGCCATTTTGCGGACGACGTACTTGACGTTGGCGGGCACGTTGCTCTCGCCGCGATGAGGTTCGGGCGTCATGTACGGGCTGTCGGTTTCCGCCAGCAGACGGTCCTGCGGTATGGCGCGCAGAACGTCCGGATATTTTTTCGCGCTCTTAAAGGTTATGACGCCGCTGAACGAAAAATAAAAGTCGAATTTTTCCGACACCTGCCGCGCGTATTCGGCCGAACCGGAATAACAGTGCAGTATCGCTCCGTTTTTTAGCAGGTCTGCGTTTTCTTCGAATATTTTAAGCGCGTCCTCGTATGCGTCGCGGATATGAAAAGAGACGGGCAGCGACAATTCGGCGGCAAGACGCATCTGTTCCGTCATCCACTTGCGCTGCACCTCCTTCTGCGTTCCGTCATAGTGATAGTCGAGACCTATTTCGCCTATCGCTACCACTTTGTTTTTCTTGTCGGCGGCGATGGCGCGCAGCTGTTCGACGGGCGAACAGGTGAGCTTTTGACTGTCGTTGGGGTGCACCCCCACCATAGAAAAGATTTTTGCGTTTTCCCCGGCAATGCGCGCCGAACGCAGCGACGACTCAACGTCGTAACTTGCCGCCACTATGACGTCCGGCATGCCCAAACCGAGCATTTCCACCGCCAGACGCTCGTCCACGTCCGTTCCGCCCAGGTGGGCATGAGTATCTATCAGCATACTTCCGCCCCGCTTTCGACGGCCTTTTCGGGCGAAACCAGCACCACTTTGCCGTCCTTTTCGGCGCACAGAATCATGCCCGACGACTCGTAGCCGCACATCATGCGCGGTTTTAGGTTGGTGACGACGACGACGCGCTTGCCTACCATTTCTTCGGGCGTATAATATTTGGCTATTCCGCTGAGAATAGTGCGCGTTTCATCGCCGATTTTTACCGTATTTTTAAGCAGTTTGCTGCTTTTTTCCACGCGTTCGCTGGCGATGACTTCACCCACTCTGAGCGTGACCTTGCAAAAATCGTCTATCGTGATATAATTTCCCGGTTGTTCGGCCGCCGGCTTTTTATCTGTGTTTTCCTGCATATTCTCATTCTCCTCGCGACCGGTTTGTTCGCTTAAAGTCTCCATTTCTTTTAATTCCTTCTGTACGTCCAGGCGCGGATACAAAATGTCCGCCTCTCCCGTCTCGTAATTTTTTACCGCTCCCCACTTTACGCCGTCGAACGACCGGGCGACGGGCAGCCTTAATGCGCCGAAAATCGCCGCAGGTCCTTTGGTCATAAAGGGCAGCAGCAGCGTCGCCGCAACGCGTATCGCCTCCGTAAGATTGTACATTACTTCCATAAGGCGTTCTTTTTTGCCTTCTTTATCCAGCACCCACGGAGCGTTTACGTCGATATACTTATTGGCCTTTCCGATGACGGCGAACACCGCTTCCAGCGCCTTGGTGACGTTTAGCTCTTCGATATAAGCGTCCACCTTGTCTTTTAGCGCGTCGATAGCCTCGATAAACTCCGCGTCCTCTGCCGGGGGAGTCTGCGGGGCGGTCAGTTTGCCGCCGAAATACTTCTTGTTCATGGTAAGCGTTCTCTTGACGAGATTGCCAAGGTCGTTGGCAAGATCCTGATTTATGCGCGCAATAAACGCTTCGCCCGAATAGTTGGCGTCGCTGCCGAAGGGAATTTCGCGCAGAAGATAATATCTTACCGCGTCGACGCCGTATCTGTCGCACAAGACCAGCGGATCGACGACGTTGCCTTTGGACTTGCTCATTTTGTCGCCGTCCAGCATAAGCCATCCGTGCCCGTACACCTTTTTGGGAAGAGGTAACGAAAGCGCCATGAGTATTGCCGGCCATACGATGGCGTGGAAACGCACTATTTCCTTGCCCACCATGTGTAAATCCGCCGGCCAGTATTTTTTGAAAAGACTGTCGTCGTCGCTGCCGTAACCCAAAGCCGTTATATAGTTGGTCAAGGCGTCCACCCAAACGTATATGACGTGCCTATCGTCAAACGGCACGGGTATTCCCCACTTAAACGAGGTGCGCGACACCGCCAAGTCGTTAAGGCCGTCTTTTAGAAAGTTGTTTACCATCTCGTTGACGCGCGTTTTCGGCTGCAGATAATCGGTTTCGGTCAGCAGTTTTATTATTCTGTCGCGATAGGCGGACAAACGGAAAAAATAACACTCTTCTTCCGCGTCGGTGACTTCCCGGCCGCAGTCGGGGCACTTACCGTCGACAAGCTGGTTTTCCGTCCAGAAAGATTCGCACGGCGTGCAATACTTACCTTTGTAAACCGACTTGTAAATGTCGCCTTTTTTGTACAGCTCGTCAAAAATCTTCGCCGCCGCCTTTTCGTGATATTCGTCGGTGGTGCGGATGAACTTGTCATAACTTATGTCCAGCGTCCGCCATAAATTTTTTATAACGGCCACTCTTTCGTCGACAAACGCTTTGGGCGAAACGCCCTGCTCGGCGGCCTTTTTTTCTATCTTCTGTCCGTGTTCGTCGGTGCCCGTAAGATAAAACACGTCATAGCCGCTCATTCTTTTATATCGCGCGATGGCGTCGCAGCATACCGTGGTATAACAATGTCCCAGGTGCCACTGACCGCTGGGATAATATATCGGCGTGGTAATATAAAAGGTGTCTTTTTTCTGCATAAGATTCTCCTTCCGGTAAAAAACAATTATTTTGATTTTCAATAGATATTATACTAAATTGCGGCGCAAAAATCAATTGTTTTGCCGCATAATATCGCTTTGTCTAATATTGCGCGCTCCTAAGGCATAAATTTGTTATATACGGAAAAAGGAGTGTTTTATGAATATATTGTGGACTATAATAATGCTTTGTTCGATAGCCGCCATGGTGGTAATAAAACCCGACGGCGCGGTAAAGGCCATGACTGAAGGCGCCAACAACGCCGTCTCGCTTGCAATAACGCTGCTCGCGTCTTATTCTCTTTGGCTGGGCTTTTTCCGCCTTGTGGAAAAAACCGGCATTTCCAAAGCCGTGGCGCGACTTATCAGAAAACCGTTGAACTTTTTGTTCCCGTCCGCTTCCGAACGTGCCAAAAGTTATCTGTCGATGAATATTTCGGCAAATTTTCTGGGGCTGGGCAACGCCGCAACGCCTATGGGCATCAACGCCGTTTGCGCTCTCGACGACGGCGCGGAAAAAGCCAACACCGACATGATAATGGCGCTGGTGCTGTCTTCCACTTCTCTGCAGCTGCTGCCCGGCACGGTTATCGCAATGCGCGTTGCACGGGGCTCCGCCGCTCCCGTATCGTTTTTGCCCGCCAACATTATAGCCACCGTCGCGTCCACCGTCATAGGAATATCTTTGGTGAAAATTCTGTCGGCGGCAGGCAGACGACGGGCGTCAGAAAAAGCGTCCAAAAAAAATAATAATCGCGGCAGTGCGGGGAAAAAATCCGGCGAAAAAAGCTTTATGCGCGGCAGTGCGGGGGAAAAAGCATGACAGAATACATTATCCCCGTCATATTTTTGCTTGTAATATTCATTTCTCTTATATTGAGAAAAGCCCCGTACTCCTCCTTCGTGGCGGGTGCGGGCGAAGCGTTCGACGTCGTAAAGACAGCTCTTCCCTATCTCGTCGCCGTGATGGTGGCGGTGGCACTCTTTAGAAACAGCGGAGCGGCGGCGGCCGTTTCCGACTTTCTTTCGCCCGTATTCGGGTTTTTCGGACTGCCGAAAGAGCTGTGCGAACTCATTTTGATACGGCCGCTGTCGGGCGCGGGGGCGTTGGGGGTGCTGGACGGCATTTTCGTTCGGTACGGGGCCGACTCGTTTATCGGCAACTGCGCCTCGGTGGTGTACGGTTCCAGCGAAACGGTTTTTTATCTTTCGTCCGTGTATTTCAGCAAGTGCAAGGCGAAAAAACTGGGATACGCCATTCCCGTCGCGCTCATCGCCAACTTTGCGGGCTACTCGATAGGCTGCTGCGCGCTGGCTTTATTTGCATAAATTTTGCACGTTTAGCGCAAAACAAATGACTTTTTTCTTTTTATGTGCTAAACTATTTGAAAATACCGCTCGGGAGTAGAACATGCCGGAAGACAAAAGAATAGTCAAAACGCGGGCGTTGCTGCGCGCGGCGTTACAGCAGCTGATGGAAACCGTATCGTTTGACGACATTAAAGTAAAACAGATTTGCAAAAAGTCCAACGTAAGCCGAATGACTTTTTATTCGCATTTTTCCGATAAATACGCGCTGCTCGACAACCTTTACGACGACTTTCTGGCGCGCGTCATGCAGCGGTGCATAGACAAATGCCGTAAAAACGGCGAAAAAGACGACGTACGCGCTTATAGCGTCAATCTGTATGTTTCCTATGCCGAAGAGCTTTACGACGGCAGAATGCCCTTTTTTCGCGCCGTATTTGACGAACGCGGCTATGCCTTTACGACGTTCACCGATTTTATTACGCACGCCGCGCGCGATCTCATAAGAAAAATAAAAGACTGCTCCGGACTAAGCCTGTCCGACGAGCAGCTGATGTCTCTTCTTTGTTACGGGCCGATGGATTTTTTGCGCTCGACGGCGTATTCGGAAAATATCGAGCCCGTGCGCGCCGCCGAAATATGCCGCAGCTACTATTCTGTCGCCATTGATTTTGCGCTTGACAGCGCCGACGCACAAAAGTCGCAATAATCGTCTTTTTTTGCTAAGAACCCGAAACATCGCATCGGCAGAATTTTCCCTCTCGATTTTTCGGCGCAACTTTCGGCGCGTTTAACGTTTCGGCTCTTGCCGCACTCTACCCGGTATTCTCCCCCGCCCGCGCAACTTTTACGACACTAAAAAACCGCCGCCACCAAGGCAAGCGGTCTATTTTTTTTACATCAGCATAAGGCTGCTGTCGCTGCCCATTATAAAGCAAAATCCCGCAAAAGCCGCACATACAGACAAAAGCATTAGGGCGACGTACACTATTACGCTTATCAGCGCGCCTTGGCCGCAGCTTTTGGCTTTCAGAGGATAGGTGTCTTTCCATACGATGTACAAAATAAGTCCGACTATCGGCAAAAAGAAGCACAATATCCCAAGGCCCGCGCTACTTGCGTCTCCGTTTTGCGCATTTTCTTTTTCGTCGCGCGTGGACGTGCCGCAGTACGGACAGAAATTTGCTTCGTCATCCAATTCTTTGCCGCATTTTTTACAGTACATTTTATTTCTCCTCTATTGTGATATTTGTAGCAATTATATACTAATTTTCGTTATTTGTCAAATAATTTTACGCGCAAGTAAAAGCGTAAAGCCGCTATGTCTTGCCGCCGTCGAAAAAACGTCGCTTTTATTACTCGGCCGGGTAGTTGACCCCCCCGGCGCGAAAAATTGCCCGGGGGCGGCGCGCCTACGATAAAACGCGCGTTTTTATTGCGTTTCTTTTAGCGTACAAATTTTCGCTCTTTCATGTTGTGCGCGCGTATATTCGGGCGTGCGTTTTTTCGGCTTTTCGGGCAAATATTTTTTTCCGTTAGTCTTTACAAAAAAACGACCGGTTTTATCCGGCCGCTTTTTGCTGTCTTGCTGTTTAAGACATGATTTATTTGTTATTTTGTGCGTCTTTTCATGACAAAGAACGCCGCAACCAAAGCCGTAGCAAGCAATCCCACGCTCTCGAAGCCGACTTTCGACGAACAATTTCCGCACGAATTGCCCGTACCGGGATTTTCGGGATTTTCAGGATTTTCGGGATTATCGGGATCGGGATCTACCGGCTGATCGTTTTGATGTTTCTCGTATTCGGCGACATACTGATTGTAATAAGTAAGGTCCAGCACCTCGCGCTCGCTGCCGGTCAGCAGTCTCAAACGCGCCTGAATGTCTTCCATTACGGGAATCTTTGCGGGATCGTATTCGCCGGCAAGCGAATTTATCTTTTCCTGCAGCTGCTTAATTTCGTAGCTGGCGTGCGAGAAACGCAGTTGCTTGATATAGTCGCTGGCCTGCTGAGCGGCCGTCACCATGGCGTTCCATTCATCATCGCTGTAACCAAAGTCCTTATAATCGGTCTTTATTGCGTTGTATGCCGTAACGGCGTTTTGCACCAGGTCTTCGTCCGCCAGCGTGAGCTGCTCGATTTTCATGATTTGTTCGGCGTATTCGATGAAGAGCGCCATATTGTTTTCCATCGCGACGAAATCGCTTCTTTCGGCGTCCGAAAGTTCTCCGAAATACACTTCGTAAATCAGCGAATCATAGCCGCTTATATCGCTGTTGGAGGGCAGCACCATATTGATGGGCTCTTTCTTTCCAAGCAGATCGATGAAGTTGTAATACGTCAGATCCAGTCCGAACAGTTGATATTCGCCGTACAGTTTTGCGTAGCCGGGATCGCCTGCTACAAGTCTGACGTTTTCCACTTTCTCGAATTCCAGCGCGGGCGCGTTGACGGAGCGGAATTCCACCTGCTGCAAAGAGGTGTATCCGTAGAAGGCGCCTATGCCCACCGACTTGAGCGTCATGGGCAGCACTATCTCCGTTATGTTGGCGTTTTTGCTGCCGGCGTATTTGTCGATTTTGACGGTCTTTTCCATTACTGTCAGCGTTCCCGTCTTTCCGGCGGGCACGGATTCGAGCATGTATTTTCCGTTGGGCAGAACGACGTACAGACTGCCGTCGTCAAGATATGCGTAGCCGTTTATTTCACCCGTTGCGACTTTGTGGCCTTCGGCGTCCGTGAAATAGTAGGACGTGATGCCCGTGCAGTCATAAAAAGCCTGAGCTCCCACTTTTTTCAAGTCGCCGGAAAAAACAAATTCGGTAAGCGTCTTGACGCCGGTAAAAGCGCCTTCGCCTATTTCCTGCAGTTTGGGTGCGGTGAAGGACGTGATGGCCGACGCGGAAATTTCCTGATCGCTCTCAAACGCGTAATCGCCCACTTTTACAAGGTTTTCGGCATTGATGTCGCCGGCAAGCGGCACGTATGCAAACGCCGAATTGCCTATTGTTTCCGCCGATGACAAATCTACGGAAGTAAGGGAGAAACATTTGTAAAAGGCATTGTCTTCGATGACGGCGACGTTTTCGAGATTGACGGACGAAAGCATCGCGCATCCGTAAAACATATTCGCTCTTATAGTATGCATATTTTGCGGCAGCGTAACGCTTTTGAGTCCGGTTGCCATATAAAAGACGCCGGTGCCGATATTCGCGGGGCTAAGCGACGACGGCAGCGTGATGCTCGTCAAAGCCGTTTGCCGCTCAAAGGCGCCTTCGCCCAGTTTTACCAGCGTTTCGGGCAGCGTTATCTGTGTGAACGACGGAGCCGACCCGAGATTCTGATCGTATTTGGCAAAAGCTCTCGCGCCGATTTCTTCCACGTCGGGCACGACCACTTCGGACAGCAGTGCGCAGTCGGCAAACGCAAGGTCGCCGATAACGCGCACGCCCGCAAGATTTACCTTGCGCAGCGCCGTGCATCCGTAAAACGCTCCCGCTTCGATAATGCCGTCGGTTTTCGTCAAATCGATATCCTGAAGCGACGCGGCGTTGGAGAAACTGTACGGACCGAAGTGCACTCCGCCTTCTGCCGGCATGGCGACAGTCGTAAGGTTGTTGCACGACTGGAACGCTCCGTATCCTATATTCGCGCCCGCTCCTATTATGACGTTTTTAATTCTGCTGCTGATAAATGCGTAATCGCCCACTGTGGCGTTTGCTCCTATCTCCGCCTCCGCTATTGCGCTGTAAGCAAAGGCGTAAGAGCCTATTTCGGCGACAGAGGAGAGATTTTCGGCCTCGGTAAGGCTCTGGCAGTAATAGAACGCATAGTCGCCTATAAGGCTCTGTCCGGCCTCGGCGGGGAACACCACCTTTTCGAGACTGTCGCAATCTTCAAAAGCATATCTTCCTATGGTGATGTCGGGGTTTTCGATGATGACAACGGTAACTCCGCTGCCGCCGAAAGCTCCGGCATAAATATTTTCCACTTGGGCGTCAACGGTAAATTCGCCGTCGACGGCAGCAGGCGCCACCGCCAATATCGACGTTCCGTCGCCGTTTGTAAGCACCGCTTTGTCCTGCGCCGCCGCCAAATTGCCGTTGGCGGAATTTACTTCAAACGTCGTAACCGCCGAGCCGGCAAAAACCGCGCCCTCTATTGCGTCTATTGCGCAGTTTGCGGGAATATTGACGGTTGTAAGCACCGCGCAATCGGCAAACGCCTGACGCGCCAACGTCACATTACCGTCGGGCAGGGTGATTTGCCGCAAGGCGTTGCAGTCGTAAAACGCTCTTTCTCCGATAAGATCTATATCCGCGTTAAACTCAACCGTCGTGAGGTTTGGGTTTTGGCTGAATGCCGCCGCGTCGATATACATCATATCGTTGTGTATCGTTACTCTTTCGAGATAGTCGCACTGGGCAAAGCACATTTCGGGCACGAGATTGGCGTACAAATCGACGGACGTAAGTCCCGACTTTATAAACGCGCCGTACGACAGCTTTGTGTCCGCGCTCAAAACCACCGACTTAATGTTGACGCAGTTTCTGAACATATAGCTGCCTGCGTTGCGAAGCGCCGTAAGGTCGACGGAGCTAAGTCCCGTGCATCCTTCAAACGCGCTTACGCCGATGGAATAGCATTTGTCGAGATTGACTTCTTTAAGCGACGTGCATCCGTAAAAAGCTCTTGCGCCTATTGCTTCCACGTTTTCGAGATTGACTCTCTCCAGCTTGCTGTCGTTGTAGAACGCGTATTCCCTAAGGTATCTTACTTCGCCCTTTATTTCCACTTCCTTCAATTCGGTGCAGTTGTAAAAAGCGTATTTTTTTATTTCCTCGACGGTATCGGGAATAATAATCTTTTTGATTGTATTGTTGGTGCCGGGAATTTTGTTTTTATCCCAGTCGTCTTCGTTTACTTCGACGTTGCGGTCGGTGGTGTACAGGCAGAACGCATACGCGCCTATATACAGCACGCCTTCGTCTTCGGGAATTTCCACCACGCCGTTTTCGGGGACGCCCTTATACGAAACCAGTTCGTAATTTTCGACGATGAAGGGATCCTGGACGGCGATACGTATACGCGCCATAATGTTCGAGCCGGGCAGCGACGCTACGATGGTGGTCGAGCCCTCTTTTACCGCCGTAACGCGTCCGTTTTGATCCACTGTCGCAACGGTGGGGTTGGTGGACGAAAAGGATACGGTATATTTGTCCGCCACATACCACGGATCGAGATCGCATTCAAGATCTATTATTTCGCCCGGGTACATGGAAACGGAGCCGCCGGCAGAGGAAACAAAGGTTCTCGAACCCGTTTTGCCTATGTCGGACGTTCCCGCTGCGTTGTCGTAAGCGAAAATGGTGTCAAAGTAAGCAAATCTCAGTGCTTTGACGGTGGCGTCGTTGACGTCGGACACTCCGTCGCCCGCTCTGGGTGCGGCGGTTGCCGCCAGCGTCTCCGCTTTAGCCGCCAATGCAGTCTGTTTGTTTTTCGCCATGCCATTCGTTACGATATCTGCTGCGGCCGTGGTATTGGGCATACTGCTGCGGGAGCGAACGTTGATGACTATAGTTGCCTGTCTTGTCGGCAGCATTTCGCCGGAAACAATTCCGCGTCTCAACACCGTTACGGTCGTGCGGCCGGGCGCAATGCCCCTTACAAGGCCTTCCTTGACCTCGGCGATTTCGGGATTGGAACTCTCCCACGTGAGATATTTGAGATAATCTTTATCGGGATCGAGCTTTTCGTCGGAAGACGCCAACAGTTCGGTAAGATCCACCACTTCGTCCTCGTAAACGGTGACGACGTTGATGGGGTTGCCTTCCATCGTGCCGTCGCTGGTAAACTTGAGGTCGCCGTTAGAGCCGGGCAGCTGGCAGACGTAGATGTTGGAATTCAACGCATAGTCGTCGATGGAGAATGCCAGTCCTCCCGAAAGCATGGCGTCGTATCCCACGTCTTCAAGGTAATCGGTAATTTCAAAACGCACCGTGTTGTCCGTATTCTTGGAAGAATATACGGGAATGGGCGTATCCGACAACATAGTGTACGATGAATTCGATATAAACATTATCGGCGATACCGACTGCACATAGTGGTTGTCGTAAATGGTGAGCGTGATATAGTAGCGGTATTTTTCCTGCGTTCTGTCCCACTCTCTTTCGTATACGCAGTCGCGCAGCACGGGCGCCTCGTTGTCGAAAGTAAAGTCGAACGTAAACGTATTGCGAGCGTTTGTGGTGGCTCCGCCGTCGCCGTAATCCAGTTTGCCCACCATCTTGAATTCGTAAACGCGGTTGTTTACCAATCCCAATTCGGAAGATTTGAGTTTAAGCTGGTTGAAGTACGGGATAGGAGTGCCGCCGTTGGAATGAGCCTTTATCGCATTGTATTCGGTCTTGCTCCATATAACTTCGCCCGTCACCTTGTCGGTAATGGTAAAGTCCATTGTCTTGGCGTTTCTCAGCAGTCCCGCGTAAATAGTGGACAGACCGTCTATCGTTCCGAAGGAATCGGAAAGAGCAATGTGATCCATGTTGGCGGGAATGGGATCGTAGGAGTTGGTGTCGATGGTGTAAAGATAAGTGCCCAGCGGGATAATGTAGTTGTGCATATACGAGCCGTAAGGCGTCGTCGCATAGTAGTCGGCTTTAAGCTTATCCTCTTCGTTTAAGGACGCGTCGTTTTTATCGCGGTCCACTTCGTAATACGTCGCGTCGAACATGGGCGCTTCCGTCCAGTCGCCGTAGTATGCAAGGAAGGGCACGTTGAGGTCGGTTTCTTCCTCGCCCTGAGCGTCCAGCTGCACAAAACCTTCGACATAATATCCGTAAGTAAAATATCTTGTAAAATAATCTTTATCCGCCTGAGTAAGCGTATAAGTGGCCGTCACGGGCACGGTCTGACCGGCAGGCACGGTAACGGTCATGCCGTTTACGGCGCCCGATACGGCGCTTGTAACGGTGGTGGTACCGCCGAGAATATAGCCTGTCTCCGCGACGAAACGCTCGTCGGAAGTGGATATGCTTTCGGTCATGCCCAAAATGCTGAGATCATAAGTAATTTCTCTGTCCGAGAAGTTTACTATGTTAAAGTTCATCTCGTAAACGCCGGTGCGCTCGGGATCGTCCTTTAAATCGAGTTTTGCCTTGTCGCTGTCGTCGACGGAAACGTACGCGCCCGTGGAGACGACCTTTTTGAGGCTGGCAAGTCCCGCTCCCTGCTTACGGGGCGAATAGGGAATTCCTTCTTCGTCAAGCGCGATGGTCGCGGTGGACATTAAAAGTCTGTTGGTCATCGTCTTGACTTCGACGGCGCTCAAATCAGGGAAATTCTCCTTGACGTACTGACGAATGAGCACCGTTATGCCGCAAAGGTTGGGGCAAGCCATGGAGGTGCCGGACAATTCGTCGTACGCGCCGCCCGGGATGGACGATTTTATGTTGCCGCCGTGCGCGGTAATTTCGGGTTTGAGTTCAAGGTCGGGATTGGGTCCCCAGCTGGAGAAGTCGGACATGAAGGGTCCGGCCTGGTTGTCCGAACTTATCACGAGCGTGCCCGAAGAGCGTTTGGCAAGCGCGCTTCCGTTCGCCTTGCTTATAGAAATGGTGGGTATGTTATCGGTTTTACCGATGGTCATGCTTATGTCGCCTTCGACGTTGTTGTAAATTATACAAGCGATGGCGCCGGCATTTTTGGCCTGCAACGCCTTGTCTTCGAATGTGTTGTCGCCGCGGCGGACAAGAGCTACTTTGCCCTTGACGTCGATGTTGGAATAGTTGACCCTGAGGCCTACGCCGGGAACGGTGACATATTCGAGAGTGTGGGGCGAGTTGTCGTTCATGTCCCAACCCATCAAGGTGTACAAATCTTCAAAGAAGTCGTTTTTCTTTGCCGCGGTGGCGCTGGACTCGGTGTAGAACACGACGTCGCTGCCGTTGGCGACAAAATATCTGCTCTTTGTTCCGCTGATGGAGGCAACGGACAGAGCCGCGTTATAAGTGGAGGGCGAACCTACCGTAGCCGAATCGGGGTTGGTGGTCATGTTGGTGTTGCCCTGTTCGCCGCCCTGAGCCGAGCTGTAATCGTTGCTGGCCGCGACAATAAGGCTTACGCCCGCCTCGTTGACTTTGTCGTAAATATCGTTGATGTAGCTGCCGTCTTCTTCACGGGCAAAACCGCACGAAGAGCCCAGCGACATGTTTATGGCGTCCACGCCCAATACAACGGCGTCTTCCACCGCCGCAACGATGTCCTCCGTTTCGCCGCCTTGCTGAAGATCGGGGAACACTTTCATGAATACCAGCTGAGTATCCACAGCCACGCCTACGATACCCTTTTCGTCCGCGGTCTGGGCCCATTCGGGCGTGCTGCCGCCGATGATGCCGCCTACGTGCGTGCCGTGGTCGGAATCATAGGGGAATACGTCGTAATCTTTATCGGCGTAATCGTAAGCATACGGTATTTTTTTGCTGTAATAGACGTCGTTTACCTGCAAGCCCTCGGTGGTCTTTGCGGCATTGGTGTTGCCGAGAACCGTCGAAATGGTTTCTCTCGTCACGGCCAGCTGGTCGTCGGTCACGTCGGGCTGGGTGGAAAATACCGCATGCGAGCAGTCAAAGCCCGAATCCAGTATTGCCACCGACGTTCCCTTTCCCGTATAGGGCACGCTGCTGGAATTGAAAATACCCGTCTCGTAAATATCCACGAGATTTACCACGCCCGAAGCGTCGGTGCTTACCGACGTTTCCTGCGGACGGTTGTAGGTATCGGACAAATATGCCGCCGATGCGCGGCTGACTTTGTCCATTTTTTTGAAATCGCCGTATGTGGTTTCGACGGCTATTGCGTTTGTAAGTGTGTCATAGCGGTACAAAACCTCTTCTATCATGCCTTTATCCGTCAGTTCGTCTATAAGCGCGTCCTGATTTGCGGCAAGCTTGGCAGCCTGAGCCTGGCCTTCGGGCGAGGCGACATAATCGGCTACCGTCGGATATTTGCTGCCGGCAAGGTAGGTATCTATGAGCGCGTTTCCGGGCAGTTTGATTATTGCGACAACGACGTCGTCGTCTTTATAGCCGTTGTTTTGGAGAAGATATTCGGCTTTTATCTGCGACGCAATGTCTTCCTGCGACAGTTTTAGGTCGGTGCGCAGAATCATCAGCTGCTGACTATCGGAACTGTGTTCCGGAACGGCGCTGCCGGTAGTCGTGCACGCGGCAACGCTCGCCAGTAAAGCAAAGCAGAGTAGAATCGATAGGATTTTTTTACGCATAATTTATACTCCTTGTCTATATGCCGTACATTATAAAACTATTTTGCGGCGAGGTCAAACGATGAACTTAGTATTGGTGAATATTTCATACATTTTTCACTCGTGACGGCTTTTTTGTAAAAATTTTCGTTTTTTTTCGTAAAAATGCGGTTTCTTTCTTTCCCGACGTTTTTTATTCGGGCGGTTTTGCCGGAATTATTATAAGTAACGGCGTTTCGGCGGCGGGGGTAATTGTTTATTGCAGCCACAGCCACATGAACACGCCCGCTATGGCAAAACCTATGAGCACCAAAAGAAAAACGCGTCCGTAAACCCAAAATGCCGCCTTTATCGCTGCCCATCTTTCCTTACGGGATAAACCAATAGGTTCTTTATCCTTTTTCCCATCCGGATTGAGCCCGCTCATATCATAAATAGTGCGGCCATCGTCCACGAACGCCCTTTTTTTCTTTTTTTTATCGTTTTTTTTCATTATAACAGCCTGCTTTTATCACAGCGCGTCGGGATTTTGTTTTATATATCCCTTCTGCACCAGGTTTTCGATGGTGTCGGTCGGGAACTCCGATGCGTCAAGCACTGTTTTTTGCACTCTTGCCGTGACGAGATTGTTTTTTTCCGCCAGCTTGTGCATCAGCTCTTTGGCATATCTCACACCGCGCGGCGACTTGATTTTGACGCGTACCGGCACGGCGGCATAGCGTTTTACCGCGGACATATCCTTTGCCGCGTATTTTGTATGCTGGTATTCCTGCGGATCGAGCGCCAGAAACAGACACAGCGTCGCACCGCGTATCGTAAACTTTGCCAGCGTTTTCATGCCCGCGCGCAAAGACGACTGTTTCCAATGCATACGGTAGGTGACTTTTTTGTACGCCAACAGCTCGTTTGCCACTTCGCAGTAATACTGCTTTATGTTGTCCGGAGACAGCATGAGTTTGGCCGTAAACGACTTGTTGTACTTGCTGCGTATTCTCAGTCTGCCGCCGGCAAAAGGAGGCAACACTCCGGAGCCGTCCGGACCGACGGCGCTTTCGTCCTCTTCTTCGTCTTCGTCCTCGATATCGGCGCTCTCGTCGTCCTGCTCGAAGTCCTGTTCCTCTTCCTGTTCGGCGCTGTCGATGGTAGCGGCGAGTTCTTCCTCTTTTTCGGCGTCCTCGTACGTATCAGCGGCGGTTTCTTCCTCGGCGAGCACTTCCTCGGGCGTCTCCAAAGCGGCGTCTTCTGCTTTTTCGGGCGTCTCCTGCTGCTCGGCGGAGTGTTTTTTCTTTAATTTTTTCGCCTCTTCCTCGGCGATGCGCTGCCGTTCGAGTTCTTCCCACCGGGCGTCATATTCGCTGAGATTAGACATTATTTCGCTGTCGTAAAGATGGCACGCCACAAAGTGATTGGGCGAAACTTCCGCGTATTTGGGGTCGACGAACTTGCATACGTTCATGCACGACGAACAGCGCGTGTGGAATTTACAGCCTTTGGGCGGATTTGCGGGCGACGGAATGTCTCCCTGCAAAATGATGCGGTTCATCTTGACGTCCGGATTGGGGACGGGCACCGCCGAAAACAACGCCTTGGTGTACGGATGTAGCGGGTTGTTGAAAATCTCGTCCGTGTCGCCCTTTTCCATCATATTGCCCAGGTACATGACGAGCACCGAATCGGTGATATATTTTACAACCGACAGGTCGTGCGATATGAAAACGTACGTCAGTCCCATATCGTTTTGCAGCTTTTTAAGCAGATTTATTATCTGCGCCTGAATGGACACGTCCAGCGCCGAAACCGGTTCGTCGCAAATGACGAGCTTGGGTTTGACGGCAAGCGCGCGCGCAATGCATATACGCTGACGCTGTCCGCCCGAAAATTCATGCGGATAGCGGTCGTAATACTGGGGCTGCAAGCCGCACTTCTGCATTATGTCCATGACGTAGTCGTGCATTTGTTCTTTGGGAACGACTTTGTGCACCTTTACGCCTTCGGATATAAGGCTGCCCACGGTCATACGGGGCGGCAGCGACGAGTACGGGTCCTGGAAGACCAGCTGCATATCGGTGCGGAATTTGCGCATGTTCTTTTTGTTGAGCGAAGTAATTTCCTGCCCTTCGAAAAATATTTTTCCGCCGTCCGGTTCGTAAAGTTTTAATATCGTTCTGCCGAGCGTGGTTTTGCCGCAGCCCGATTCGCCCACGACGCCTATCGTCTTGCCGCGCTCCAGCGTGAACGACACGTCGTCGACGGCTTTGAGATAGCGCAGCGGCTTACCCAACAGACTTTTTTCGATTACAAAGTATTTTTTTAGGTGTTCCACCCGTAAAAACTCATTCCCGCTGGTTTTTTCTTCGGCAAGGAGTTCAGTTTGCGTTTGTTCCATCTTCCTTTTCCTCCTTGTCGTACAGATAGCACGACACATAGTGTGTATCGCTTACCTTGATCTGCGGCGGATAGGCTCCGCTGCACTTGTCGATACATCTTTCGCAGCGATTGCGGAAATAACAGTGATCGGGCAGATTTATGGGATTGGGGACCTGTCCGGGAATGGAATAAAGCGGCTCGTTGGAGTTGGAAGTGACAAGCGGCTTGCTCTTTTGAAGTCCTATCGTGTAGGGGTGCAGCGGATTGTGGAAAATCTCGCGAACGGTGCCCTTTTCTATAATTCTTCCGGCATACATGACCACTACTTCATCGGCCATTTCGGCTATCACGCCCAAATCGTGGGTGATGAGCATTACCGAACAGTTTTCTCTCTTCTGAATGTCGCGCAAAAGCTCGAGTATCTGCGCCTGAATGGTGACGTCGAGCGCCGTCGTCGGTTCATCGGCAATAATGAGTTTGGGATGACCGGCAAGCGCCATGGCTATCATGACGCGCTGACGCATTCCGCCCGACAGCTCGTGCGGGTAGCTTTTGTAGGTGTGTTCCGGCATGGAAATGCCCACCTTTTTCAAAAGCTCTATCGAATATTCCTTTGCCTTTTCCTTTGACATACCGGGATCGAGCAGGAACGACACCTCGTCCAGCTGATAACCTATCGTAAAAACGGGGTTAAGGCTGGTCATGGGTTCCTGGAAAATCATGGTTATGTCTTTTCCGCGGATTTTATACGTTGCGCTCGTGGGCATTTTTGCAATGTCGTAGCACTGTTTTTTGCCGTTTTCGTCATAACCCAGCTGGTCGGTGTTCATGCGTATCGAACCGCCGACTATCTGCCCCTGCGGAGCCTGGACAAGCTGCATGATGGACAAAGACGTGACGCTTTTTCCGCAGCCCGATTCGCCCACTATTCCCACGATTTTGTTCTTGGGAATGTCAAACGTGACGCCGTTTACGGAAGTAACCGTGCCGTTGTCGGTAAAGAAACAGGTTTTTAGGTCCTCTATTTCCACGATGTTGTTTTCGTCGCGCATCGTAGCGATATATTCGGACTCGTTGCATTTGCGGCGTTTCAGCTTTTCGTAATACCGCATTTGCTTAATGTTGTACTTTCTTATTTTGCGGCTTTCGCCTATGGAAATATAATTGTTGTCTTTTTTCTTCATGGCTTACTTCCTCGACTTGGGATCCATAGCGTCTCTCAGTCCGTCGCCCACGAAGTTGAAGCCCAAAACGGCAATGACTATCATAATACCGGCGGGCAGCCACATATTGAGATGGTAATTTAGTACCTGCGGGTCGTTGGCGGTGGATATCATGGTTCCCCATGCGGCTTTGGGCAGCTGAACGCCCAGGCCGAGATAACTAAGGGTAGATTCATAAAGTATTACGCTGCCCAGTCCCAGCGTCATGGCGACTATAAGCTGCGGCATGACATTGGGAATAAGATGCTTGAATATTTTCCGCGCTGTGGAAAAGCCCATGACTTCCGTCGCGGTAATGTACTCCTGTTCGCGCAGGGACAATATCTGCCCGCGCACCAATCGCGCAATACCGCTCCAGCTGAACAGCGTTATCATGACCATCAATATATATATTCGCTGGTCGGCGGTTAGCTGCCACGAGTCTATTACCGCCGAGGCGATCAGCAGTATGGGCAACGTGGGTATACAGTTGAATATATCCACGATACGCATTATCACCTGGTCCACCCAGCCGCCGTAATATCCGGCGATTCCGCCCAGCACAATTCCTATTATCGTTTCAAAAATGACGACTATAAAACCTATCGTAAGGGAGATTCTGCCGCCGTACATAAGTCTGACGAACACGTCCATTCCCTTGTCGTCCGTGCCCAGCAGATGATCGGCGCCGGGAGGCGCGAATGTGTTTGTAAGGCTTTCCTGCTGCAATTCCTCGATGACTTCGGTGTCGATGGAGGAATTTTCCTTGGGCGTATAGGTGTAGATATAGGTGTTAAGCGTGGTAGATTCGTCTATTTCGTCCTCGCCCCAGCGATTGTAAATAACCGGGCCCAAAAACGAAAAGGCAAACAAAAATACCAGCATCACTATGCCCACAATCGAAAGTTTAGAGCGGAAAAAACGCCTTAAAACCATTCTAATGGGGCTTATTTCCTTATAGGTAACTTCCTCTTCCACCGACGTCTTGAGTTCTTCGCTTTCCTTCTGAGTTGTCAGAGCGGTGTCTTCGGAAACGATAAGTTCCTTCATTTCCTCCTTCAAGGCAGTCTCCTCGGGAGGCAAATTTACGTTTATGTTATCCTTTTCTTCCATATTACACCGCCTATTTAGTGAGTTTGACTCTCGGGTCGACTATTGAATACATTATATCGGAGCACAGTGTGCCTATTACCGTCAGCAGCGCTAAGAACATATTATAGCCCATGACAAAGGGCAAATCGGCGTTTTTAAGCGCTCGGTACGCAAGGTTACCTATACCGTTGATACCGAATACCTGCTCGGTTATCATCATACCGCCGAACAAAGAGGGCAGTATTCCCGCCAGCATTGTGGCAAGGGGGATGAGCGTGTTGCGGAAGGCGTGCTTGTAGATGACCGTCTTTTCGGACAAGCCCTTTGCGCGGGCCGTACGGATGTAATCGGCGTTAAGTACTTCCAGTGTGTTGGTTCGCGTGTATCGCATCAGGCCGCCCAGCGACAAGATGACGCTTACCGAAATAGGCAGCACCAGATGCTGCGCCATATCGCCCAGCTTTTTCATCATTCCGGCAAAGGTTTCGGGATACGTTTCATATCCGAAAACAAGACCGTTTGACGGCAGCCAGCCCAGGTCGACGGCAAAGATTTTTATCACTATCGCCGCAAAGAAGTATGTGGGTAGCGACAGACCTATCATGGTGAACACCGTGACGGTATAGTCGCGCACCGAATACTGATGCGTTGCGGAAGAAATTCCCAGCGGAATAGCTATAAGGAACTGCAAAATCGTAGCGATGATGGCTATGGCGAAAGACACCCACATATTCTGGCTTATTACTTCATTTACGGGTTTTTCGTAAAGGAAAGAAGTACCCAGGTCGCCTTTGCACAGATTGCCTATCCATGTAAAGTAGCCGCCCAGAATGGCCCCCAGACGCTCCCATCCCGACGCCACTCTGTACGACACGGAGGTGGGCACCTGCGCGCCGCCGGACATGAGGACAATGGAGTATTTTTGAGGGAAACGCATCTGCTGCTGACTAAGCTGTTCGTCAAACGCGGCGTTTTTCTCCTCCGGAGTATACGTCGCCGTATAAGTGCCCGACATAAGCTCGGTTCGCACCTCTTTTCGTATTTCGCGCTCCTCGGTAGTAAAGGTGCCGTCGCCGTTGTCTATCTGCACTTCCTGAATCTGCACGGTATACGACACTTCATACAGTGAGAACGTGCCGTCGTCCTCCAGATCCAGACGCTTGTTGCCGTTGGTATAGCGACCCACTACCCATTCGTCGAATGTCTGGTCCGCCAAAATGGCATGGTCGTGATCGGCGGTCTTGACGTCGCGCTCGAAATTGCCGTATTCGTCCACGTCGATATTTAGATATGCTTCCGGAACATACAGGCCGTAAAGTTCCTTAAACCGGTCGAGGTCCTCTTGCGTAATGGTTCCTATCTGAAGCTGTGACGAATATTTCGTATCGATATAATCGCTGGGCATAAGTCTGACGAGCGTATAGATTATTATGGACACGCCCAACAAAATTATGATAGAGATTCCTATTCTTTTTATTATATATTTTAACATCTGTTTTATCGCTTGCGAAACCTTCGCATTTGCACCCTCCGCCTTTTTTTGTAGGCATAAACCCCATACGCGTTTTTTGAACGCGTACGGAGTTATTTGCCGGAAAATTATGCTACAACCAAAGAAACTTTATCGAGTCTGTTGGTAAGTCCCATATAAGAGGTAAGCTCGCTGTCGGGAGTAAACGTACTTACGTCTATCTTATTGCCGTTGTAAGCAAACAAATCGTCTCTCTGATAGGTGGGAAGCTCGATTGCCAGCTGCATTACAATATCGAGTGCGTCGCTGTAAAGAGCGGATCTTATCGAGGTATCTTCCGTCTCACGAGCTCTGTCTATTATGTCACTGAGCTCTTCCACAAGAGAAAGTTCGCGGTTGTACTTGCCGCCGATGTTCTGTTTGATTTGTCTGTAACCCCAGTTGAGGACCGAAGACGCGTTGGAATCGATGTGGTAAACCTGGTACATATCCGGGTCGATGGTAGACGACCAAGCTGCCGCCCACACCGTCAGGTCGCCGCTCGCCAGCTTTTTAAGAGCGTTCGAGTCGGTGGTGACATTTATTTCAAAACCGCACTGATTCAAGAAGTTGCCGGCTTTGAACATCGCCAGCCATGCCGGGTGATCGGTTTGTTCGCCCGCGATGGTGAACGTATATTTAAGAGTGTTGGTTCCGTCGGTGTAAACGCCGCGGCTGTTGAGAGTGTAACCGGCGTCTTCGACGAGACCTCTTATAAACTCCTCCTGTTCCTCTTCGGTAAAGGTATCGCCCGCCTTCTTACCCTTTTCGGCAACAAAGTCCGCATATGCGGGGTTGACTACCGACAGGTTTTCGGGTACGGGACCGCCTATATAGGGATAATAAGCGGTTGCGCCGTGCGGATAAGCCCAGCTGGAAAGCGACATCGAACGATAGATGGCCTTTGCCGTCGTTCCGTAATAGTTTACGCATTCCTGAGTGTTGATGGCGTGCATTATCGCCTGACGCACTTCAAGCGTCGGAACTTTGCCGGCGTTGATGCCGATGTATCCGTAGCCGCTTGTCTCTATCGACTTGTTGTAGATGCCTTCGTCGCGTCTTGCGTTGAGTTCGTCAATGGTTTCGGGCTTGGCGTTGGGTTGGACGAAATCGATTTCACCCGTATAAAGCGCGTTTAACATGGACGAGTTGGAAACCACCTGATAGTTGACTTTCTTGATGGTTGCGGGACCCATTACATAATAGGGATTTCTTTCAAAGTATATGACGTTCTGCGAGAGGAAGTCGCCCGACGTAATCTGGCTGGCGTTGATTCCGCCTGCCGCGCTGCTGGCGGCGTACGGACCCGCGCCCACGGGCACACCCACCTTGTCGGGGTTTTTGACGACGTTGTTCATGAAGCCGGAATCCATGTACTCCACGCCGAAGTTTTCTTCGTAGTCGAAAGCCGCGATGTGTTCGGCGTCCGAATAATAATACATGGGAGCTATGCTGAGCGAGAAGTTCCAAATTGCCTTCGGGTCGACTTTTTCGATGGTGATGGAAAGCACTTCGTTGTAGCCTTCCTGAACGTGCGTTCTCGCCTCGCCGTCGACATATACCGGCGGCTGATAAGTGATGCCGTTTACGGTAACCGGCTGCGTTCTGTTGGCGAACTTGATACCCTCTATGTTGGGGAAGGTAAGCTCTCTGCCTTCAAAATATTCGGTCATCTCCGCGTTGGTGATTTCATCGAAAAGGGTGGTGGCGGTGCCCCAATACTGCACGATTTCGGCGATATCGTTGGGCACCATGGCGTCGTAAACCTCCTGAATGGCGCGTTCCTTAGTCCACGTTTTGACCTCGGTGGGATCGGTGGTGAACGAACAGGTCAGTTCGGCTTCTTGTCTGTCCCAGTTGATGTAACCTTCGTTGTACAGGAACACTTCGACGTCCGTGGTGAACAAATTGCGGAATTCCTGCTCCACGCCGTCAATTTCGGCGGTGAACACGATATCCTCATAGGAGTTGAGCGAGTTGGAATAATCGGTCTCAAGCTCTTCTCTAAAGCGGACAAGGGCCAGATCGTAATCTTCCACGAGATGCTCGAACGTGTCGATGCCGGTGCCTTCAAAGCCCGCCGCGTATTCGGCAAGCGCTTCTCTCAGCATTGCTTCCGTATAGTTGACGCCGCTGTTTTCGTCGAGAATGGTGGTGGCAGATTCAGCCAAAGCCGAAATACGCGCCTCCGCCATGGTCTCGAATCTGTCGCGGAAGCTGTCCTGCTCTTCTTCGTCAGCCTCCTGCGTGCGGTATTCCTGCAAGCCCACTATGTCCGTCGAATAAATGGTGCTCGAACCGGAATAAACGGGATCGAGATAGACGTAATAGTTGAACAGTACGTCTTTCATCGACAGATAAGAGCCGTTGGAAAATCTTACGTTGTTTTTGAGCACGAAATAATATGTAGTGGTGTCGGTTTCGGCGTCGTATCTCGTTTCGAGATCCTTCGTGATGACGGGCTGGTCGTCGCCGTATGCCACTTTACCGTCCTTATCGTTGGTAAGCATACCTATCTGCGTCATGCCGACAACGCTGCTGTCGGTTCCGGATGTGGAGAAGAACGGGTTGAAGACGCCGTCCACTTCCAGCGTTGAAAAGACCAGCGTATCGGTTTCGTTGTTGTAGGTTCTTCCGGGTGCAGGTTTGTTGTTGCAAGCCGCAATACCCAAAGTCATGCTTAAGGCAACTGCAAGCGCGCTTGCTTTTGCAAAAAAGTTCTTAAGTTTCATGGTCTTATATCTCCTTATTGATTATCGTTTATTATTCGTTTTCTTCAACGTGTTTAACAAACGTGCAATTGACATTTTCCGTCACGCAGGCGTCGTCCATAGCCATATAGTAGGCGTTGGCGCCGCTGACTATCACAAAGCTCTCGCTCTCTTCCGTCATGTCGCCGGGAAGAACACGGATGGTGTACGAGCCTTCAAACGTAATGTTGCGGAATACGGAATCTTCGGCCTTAATGCTTATAGGCGAGACGATAACCGTCTGAATGGTTCTCTTGCCCGCGTCGATGACGAAAGTCACACCGCTGAAATTGACGTTTTCGATGACGGCGCCGCGCGTGTTGCCGAACAAACTCATGCGGTAGCTGTCGCGGTCGTTGATGTCCTCGTCTTTGTCGACAAAGTACGTTTCGAAGACGAAATTCTTGATGGTAAATCCGTTGCCCATGAGCGTGCGGGTGAACATGCCGTTGGCGCCGAAGCCGCCGAAGGTGTCGCCCTTAAAGTCGATGTCCGCGGTAAGATAGATGTTTCTGTTCTGGCGGATGGCGGTATTGAGCTGCGACACATTTCCCACCATGGCATAAACGCCCTCGATGTACTTGACGAATATCTTTACGTCGCCCACGCCTTCTTCCGTCTCGGGCATCTGGAAACTGCTGTCCCACGGATTGCCTTCCTCATCGTAAAAACCGGGAATGGCGGTATAACCCGTTCTGGTGTCGGCATAGTTGTTGTAGTCGTCCGTAAAGCGGTCGCCGGCGGCAACGGAATACTGCCCCAACACCACCACTTCGCCGGTGGTTTCGTCGGTGTAGCAAATGGAATAGGTGTAAGTGCCTTGTTTTTTCCATCTTGCGTACAGCGTAACGCCCGCGGACGTAATGGTGTCGGTTTCGAAATTCCATTCGCGGTCGAAAACCACTTCGTCGTTTTGTTTCGAACCCGTGTACCAGCCCTCGAAATCATAGCCGGCGCGGGTAACTTCCTGATTAGAAAGCGAAGTCGGCGAATATATGAGTCGCGTTGTTCCTTCCGGTACTTCATAATAATGTGTAAACGGAAGAACGCAGCTGCGGTAAATACCTCCGTTGGGGTCGTAAATGACCGCGGTATTTTGCTTTCGTCCCTGGCCGCCGCTGCAACCGCCCATAATTCCGACGCACACGAGAAGCGCGATTATGACGGTTAATGCCGTTTTTTCTCTTTTCCGTTTAATCATATAAATCTCCTCTCTCCGTCCGAATTCATATTCGATTTTATGCGCGAATATTTATTCATTTTGCGAATCTTTCAGGTAATAATCTGGCGAAATCTTTCGTCACAAGGCTTTCACTAACAAAAATAATGGCGAAAAAAAGCCGATTTTCGTTAAAAAAAGTTGTTTTTTAATGTTTTTCGACGACTTATTTTTGTAACGTTGCTTAATTATACAACTTTTAACGGGTTTTGTCAACTGTTTGAAAGGTATATGCAACGTCGCCGAAAAGGCTTTACGGTTGTCTTAGCGCACACGTGTGCGCCCCGACGCGTATGCACCCATGGTTATTTTCTGCCGTGAGCGCCGAATGTATGCACGTTTACCCGTGCCGAAAGCAATCTTTTTGCTCCCGCCGAAAGGTATGCGCCGCGCGAATATTAAGCATGCCGAATTTGCATATTATGCATTTTGCGTGAATATATTATCAATTCGGCGACGCGTGCGGACAACAAAAACCGTCGCTTTTTTTGCCGAATCCCGCATAACGGCGCCGCTTTGCACCAAAAAATTAAAAATTAGGCCGCATCGACCGGACGAAACGGCTTTACGGCGCTTACGGGCGTTTTGTATATCGGGATATAACAAACATTATACACGCTTTTGTATACAAATGATGACGTTGCATTTAAAAATAAATGAAAGCGCGGCGACGATTATAAAAAACCATTGCGCCGGGGACGGGCGGGCGCTTACAAAAGGGCGGTTTGTAAAATTTACGTCAAACGGAAATATCCGATCGCGAAAAGACGCCTGCTGCAATAAAACAAACGAAAAGGCGCCGCGGGAAATAGTCATAGCGAGGTAAACCGATCGCGAAAAGACGCCTGCCGCATTAAAACCAACGAGAAAAGACGCCGCGGGAAAGCTTGAAACGGGAAAAGACGGAAAACCCGTTGCACCGGAACAGGCGGACGCCTACAAAAAAGCAAAAAAGAGGACGCCCGGATTTTCCGAGCGCCGCTCTTTATGTCTTCGGGGACGTGCCCCTACAAAATTATTCGATTACCGTATGGCAGCAATTACTTATCGGTGAGGGTAAACCAGAATTCCGAATAAGTTGCGCCGTCGATGATTTCGCTGTTGTTGTCCTGACGGTGCGACACGCCGAAGTAGCAAGGCTTGGACGGATCGTACAGCTGACCCAGCTTTTCGGTCGAAGGCTTTTCGTCGGCGCAGTTCTGACCGCCGTTTGCATAACGGTCGTATACGTCGATATTTTCGAAGCACAGCGTCCAGTCGTCCAAGGAAACGGTTTTCATCTGTCCGTCGTTGTGCATATAGGTATTGGTGCCCTTTATCCACAGCGAGAACTTGTAGCCGTCCACTCTTACCTTAAACTCGAGATCCACCCACGCGTCGTCGTTGTGCGTACCCACAGCGGTGAGATTCTGGCCTTCCTTCTGTCCCGGGATAAATCCGCCCTTCCACAGCAGCCAGGGCTGGTTGCTTGCTCCAAGACGGCTTGCCCAGTCGTCTTTGAGGATAAAGCCTACCTGGTCGCCCGCGCCGAAGGTGTAGATAAGACGCGCCATTCTTTCGGCATCCGCCTGTTTGACCATGAAGCCGTAGAAGGGATATATTGCGCCGGACATGTTGCCCTTAAGCCTGTAACCGAATTCGACCACCTGCTCGTTGGGAACGAAAGTGATGTCGCCCATCGACACGTCGTTGGGAGCGCCGTCGGCGGTGTGGGTAAGTCTGCCGTCAACGTAGTTGAGGCCCACGCCCACCACCGTCTTGAAGAAGCCTTGGTTGGGGGTGGTGAGAGCATAATCTTTGCCCTCTGCCGCCGCGGTGACTTCCGCGGTGTCCTGCGCAATGAATTCCTTGGTTTCGACGGTCACGTTATACTTGCCGGGAGCCACGTTTACGGTATACTTGCCGTCGGTGATTTCTCCGACATAAACGGCGTTTTCGTTCTCGTAAGTCACGGTGCCGGTGACGTCATAGTATTCGGCGTACTGTTCGGGAATGGTCACGGTGCCGGATACCGCTACGAGCGCGCTTTCCGCTACCGTTTCGACGGCGCTCACGTTGATTCCCAGGGGATTGAGCGCCAGATATTCGAGCACATATTCGCCTGTTGCCTCAACGGCTTTCTTCTGTCCGTTGACGGTGACGGCGGTGACGAGATAGCCTTCCGCAGCCTTAACGGTGATGGTGGCCTTTTCGGCATTGGCGTAAGTAGCCTTGTCGGTGCTAATGGTCGCGTTTTCGACAGTCGCCAGATTGGGCGTGATGTCGGAGAAGTCTTCGCTGTAATAGAAGTCCTTCATCGTAAGTTTGAAAATACCGTTTGCGCCTCTCGCCGAGTTCCAAGAGGCAAACTGCATTACTCCTTCGGGCATAGCGGTGGATCTGCCGATATAGTAGTATCTGTCGAGCACTTCGGGTATGGTGGCGTAAACGTCGAGATTTGCGCCGTCGCGCACATACATAAGGCTGAGCGAATACCATTTCTGGCCGGACCACAGCTGCTTCATGTTTCTGCCCAAGAGGTCGAAGACGTTGCCGCTCTCGACTCCCGCCTCGCCGCCGGTAAGACCTTCCTGCTGTCCGTTGGACATGAGTCTCAGGTTGCCGTTCTTGGACGAGTTGCCGAATTTATGCTGCAGATAAACGTCTTCGTCCATATATACCCATCTGCCGTCCTTGTCCTTATCGGGATCCATGGACATGCCTTCGGCGAATTCGTAGGTAAAGCCGAATATCGCCTTTTCGGCAATGCGTTGGTTCCATGCAACGGTCATATTCCATGCGTTCTGGTGCAACTCAAGGCTTTCGTACGGGTTTTCGGCTGTCTTGTCGTATTCGACGACAATGCTCGCACTGGTGGTCATCGTAGTTCCGTTGGCCTGAGCCTGGCGGAACGCATAATAGGTATTGATCTGTCCGAGATCCACGGTTTCGGAAACGATAATTTCCTTATCGAGAATTTCGGCATGGCTAATCGTAAGAACAGCGTCTTCTTTTAAGAGCGCGGCTTTGACGGTAAACGCGCCGTCTGCGCCGGTCATCGCGGTAAAGGTGATTCCGTCGGCGTTTTTAACCGATATCGCCGCCCCTTCCAGCGGAGAGCCGCCCAGCATAATCGTGCCGGTGATGGTGCTGTCCGGTACGGTGGACACGACGACTACTTCGATTTCCGCGGTTTCGAGTATCTGCCACATGTTGGGCAGTTTGTAGCTGTATCCCGTAGCGGTAACGGTTGCGTCGGAAAGCACCGACTGGCCGTTGAACAGTATGTCGCGTACCGCGTATCCTTCTTCTGCCGAGATATTGAGCGTTTCTCCGTCGCGGGTGATCGAACCGTTTTCGATTTCGTCAATGACGAGATTTCCTTCGATATCGGTGCTCGCGTAGAAGTCGGAGATGGTAAAGCTGGAGGTTTTGTTCTGCGTTTCGTATACGCCCACGGCTACGGGACCGGTAGGCTTGCTGCCTTTTGCGACCATGTCGCCTTCGTGGATGAGGTACCACTTTTCGCCCCACGCTTTGAGGCAGCGGGCATAGAATTTGACGGAGCCTTTATCGTAAATCATCGCGATGTCAAACGGGCCGTTGTCGATGTATCCCTGCGCGTTGCCGAGGAAGCTTACGGGCGGCTTTTCCACCGCGCCCCAGTTTTTCCAGTCGTTATAGGTCGAAGACGCACTGTCGCCGTAGACACCGATGGACGCCATGTTTCCGTTTTCGTCGACAACCATGAAGCACCAGCGGATGTATGCGTCGAGAACGGTATTGTACTTGAAGGACGCCTTTACGATAAACTGCTCGGAGGAGATGCCGTTGTACATCAGTACGGTTCTCGCGGGAGTGGTGGCAACCGAAGTGTATATTTCGTTGCCCTCTTCGTCAAAGCTCCTTTGGAAAGTCGTCGCTGCGTTGCCCGTTACGATGTCGCAAACTCCACCGCTGTAAACGGCGCTGCCCACCTGAACGGAGCCGCCCATCATCATCATCTGAAGTTCGATGTCAAGGGGCTGAGAAACGTCTTCCACTGTTTCTATATAAGGTCTGTAATCGTTAGTCGTCACCGTGACGGTGTAGCTGTCCGCCGCCGCAACGGTAACGCTGAACGTGCCGTCCGCCGCCGTATAAGCATAGCTTTGTCCGATGGCTACGGGCGCGCCGGCTACAGGCGTTTCTTTATAAGTCACGGTGCCGGTGACAACGGTGTCGTATGCGCCGTCCGCCAAAGTGACGACCGCGTCAAACAATCCGCCGCCGAAGGGCACTTCTACATCAAAGGCAATGCCGTTTTCGGTAATGCGGTACAAAACGTCTTCACCGTTTAAGGTAAGAGTATCCACTACTTTGCCTTCGGGAAGATCAAGCTCTACCGTGTTGCTGCCCATGGTAAGCGACTTCTCGTCCGTGATGTCGCCCGTGATGTTAAGCGTGGCGTTGAGCGGCGCAAGATACGAATCGATGACGTCGGCGTCATAGGTGTATCCGTAGCCGTAAACGCTTGTATAACAGGGGTTGGACATTTCATGTGCTAGTTGTACTGCCGTAACGCCGCCTGCAAGAATACGCGCTATATTGCCGTTGTCGGCAAAGAAACCGCCGTTGCAGGTGTAAACTCCGTCGGCGTTGGCGTACGCCATAAGCTTGTTGGTTACCGGTTCGACCTGAACGCCGTCGGTTCTTTCGCCCGTGAGGAAGTAATAGAAGGTGTCGCCCTTTCTTACTACCACTTCGGTGATTTTGTCGTAGCCGTTGCCGTCTTTGCCCAGCATGTTGCCGCCGGGGAGCAGTCCTCTTACGTCGGCATTGGCCGAATGGCGCAGTCTAAGACCGGTGGCGTTTAACATTACGGACAAACGGCCTTCGCCTTCCGCGGTTTCGCCGTACAGATAATATCCGAACGTAGGATCGGATTCCGTGTTTTCTTTGGTAAGATCCTGCTTGAAGGTCGCAACCAGGGCAAAATCTTTGTCGCCGGGCGCGAAGTCAAGCTGGTAGTGCATCTGATTTTTAATGGTGGGCGTATCGGTGGAAAGAACGCCGTTTACCTCCGTGTAATTACAATCGACAAACTGACCCGTTACGCCCGCTGTGAGCACATATTCGCCCGAAAGCGTGACGGTGTCTTCCTCATTCGCCACAAGAGCGCTCACTTCGAATGCCGGAATAGTTAAAAGCGTGATATATCCGTCGTTGCCGTCGTCAACGACATACGCTGCGGTATAAACGCCTTTTTGCAGTCTTACGGGCGTAGTAAGCGCGTTTTCGTGATAGGTGGTCTGGCTGTTTGCGTCGGTAATCGCCAAAACGATTTCGTCCTCGGTGTACGGCATTGCCCAGTCTACCTCGTACTGCCCCATCTCCACGGGGATGACGACAGTGTATTCCTTGATGGTAAGGCCGGTGACCTCTATCTTCATGTTTCTGTCGACTGTAACGTTGTAATATCCCTCGCCGTCGGCTTCCAGCGTCTCCTGGCTTATCTGCGCGCCGCCATCATCGTACTTGGTGACGGTGACCACTGCCGTGCCGGTGGCCTCTTCAAACGTATTAACCATAAACGTGAAGGGGAACTCGTATTCGACGCTTGCGGGATTGAAATCGGCGTTGTCGATCCACGCGTCGCCCTCGGCGTTCATGGCGAGATAATACATATTGTTGACATACAGCTCAACATCAATTTTATAATGTCTCGTCTGCTGAGTGTAGCAGGCGTAGAGCGTCATGTTGGACGTTACCGTCGTATCGAAATTGTACGCCGGTCCGTCTTCCGTCGCCGACCAGTGCGTAAACGCGTATTCCGTGCTCTCCGTCTTGTCTTTCGACGGCACTTCCTCTTCCGTCGCCGCCACTTTTCCGCCGTACAGCACTTCCTTCGTGTCTATCGTCTCTCCGTCCGCCTCGAACGTCACCGTGTATCTTTCTCTGTTGTAGTACACTTTGAGCACTAAGCTGCCGTCGCCCGCTATCGTGCCGCTCAGCACTTCGCCGACTCCCGTCGCCGCCTCAAAGCCTTCTTCCGCCGTCGCCGTCACCGTCGCCGTCGTATCCGTAGTACCCGTCTTTGTTTCCGTCTTGGAGTCGTCCTTTTCGTACTGCCCTCCTTCTACGGTCTCATAATAATATTCTACCGTGTACTCCGTGTCCGTGTTGGCCGTGTACTGCGCCGTGTACTGCGCGTCGGCTGTCACTCCTTTCGTGAAGTCCGCGTCGTTTCCGTCCGCGTCCACCCACTTGCCGGTATATCCCGGTTTCGCGGGCACTGCGGGAGCCGTTACCGTCTCTCCTCCCTGTACCGTCACGCTGTCGATTTCCGTCCCGTCTTCTCCTACGAACTTAACGGTATACTGTGTTTCCGTTGGTCCCGGAGGCGTGTCATCGCAGCTGCCGCAGCCGCTGAGCATCGCCACAGACGTTCCGCCAAACGCTATTACCAGCGCAAGCAGTAACATTGTCAGTTTCTTTTTCATAAACCCTCCTATGAAAAGTTTTTAAGACAAAAGCCTCTCTTTTCCGAAAAGTTGAAGAGGCGATTTGACTTTTTCCGCTCATCATTTCCGGTGACTTTTATCCTGTATGCTGTTATTATAGCACACATAATTTTCGTTGTCAAGAATATTTTTGTTTTTTCTTACCCGTAAAATTGTTTCGGCACAAATAAATTTTGCCTTTTTTATGGCATTTTTATGTACGCGGACGCATATATGCGGCAGACTAAGCGATTTTCGGCGTTTTTTTGCCGCACGGCGCCCTTTTTTGTCCCCCTTTTCTTTATATAATATAACTATAATATAACGCTATACGGCGCGGTATTTTAAAAGCGGCGGCCGGGGCGGTTGCGGCGGAAAAGATTTCTTTGCGGCGATTTTCCGTCGGCGTCCTGCTTTCGCCCGAACGCGCACGCGGCTTATACGCAAAAAGACGCCGATTTTTCTTATAGCGCCCTTTTATGCCGGCTTTTTTGGAGCCGAATATTAAAATTCCTTTATAAAAGCCGCGCTCAACAGCCCTTGCGAATACGCCACGAGCTTTAACGGGCGGTTTACGTCCTTCATCTTTACGGCGACGGTAATTCTGCCCGCCCGCATGCGGCGCACCGGCAGATAAAGCGATGTGTGGTCGCTTACGTCCGAACCCGTCGAAAACACCGTTCCGCTGCCCGAGGCGCTGAAAGTCACCTCCGCGCAGGCGTCGGGCACTTCGCGACCCTCTTCGTCGACGCAATAGCAGCTGAAAACAGCTATGTCCTCTCCGTTGGGCTTTATATCCGGCGTGTCGAGAGTAAGCTTGAGCGCTTTGGGTGTGCCGGTGGTTTCGCGCCGGTCAGCGGCCACCGCCGCTCCGTCCTTATAAGCTATCGCCTCTATACAGCCGGCGGCGTAAGGCACTTCCCATTCGCCGCGCCCGTACTTTTCGACGTCGCGCACGCCCGCGCTATCGCCGTTTACAAACAGTTCCACCCTGTCGCAGTTGGTGTACGCCGTAACCTTTATCGGCACGCCTTCCATTCCTTCAAAATTCCAGTGCGGCAGCAAGTGCACCATGGGCTTTTCCGTCCAATGCGACTGATTTTGATAAAACGCGTCCTTTTTTTGCAGATATAGGTCTATCGCGCCGCTTTGCGAGCACAGCCGCGGCCATATAGCCTCGCCGCGGTGTTCAAACGCTATCCACTGGTATCCGCCCATCATCCACGGGCGGGAGGCGATAAACTTCCACGTGCGCTCGCGGTTGAGAAAATATTCGCTCGTATCGGTGTCCTCTGCCGGCAGAAACGCCTTCTTGTCGTCGGCGCCGAAATACCATCCGCGCGTCGTTCCGCACGCGCAGCATTCGGTGGACAAAAACGCCTTGCCGGGGTATTTTTCGCGCACCGCGTCTATCTTGTCCCAGTTGTAGTTTATGCCGATGACGTCCGCGTCGTCGAATATGGACGAATTGGCCGGAACGTCGCACGCCGCCGTCACGGGACGAGTGTCGTCCAGCGTCTTGACGAACGCCGCCAGATCCTTGTAGATTTTCCTGCCCGCCTCGGTGGCGAAATATTTTTCCTCGTTGCCTATCGACCAGAAAAACACGCCGGGACGGTTGCGGTCGCGCTTTACCAGCATCTCCAGCTGCACCTTTCCTTCCTCGGTAGATTCAAACCATCGCGTCTCGTCTATTACGATAAAGCCGTTTTCGTCCAGTGCGTCCATGAGAACCTCCGCCTGCGGGTAGTGGCTGGTGCGGTAACCGTTTGCGCCCATCTCCTTTAACAGGGAGACTTTGTAGCGGTGAATGTTGTCCGGCACCGCCTTTCCCGTAAGTCCGCAGTCGGCATGCCCGCACACGCCCTTTATCTCGTAGTGTTTTCCGTTGATAAACAGACCTTTGTCGGCGTTCATCTCGAAGTACCTGAAGCCGAAACGCACCTGATTTTCGTCGGTAAGGCGCCGTCCCGAATACACTTTGACGCGCATGGCGTACTGCCGGGGACTGTCGGGGCTCCACAGCGCCGGGTCCGCCGCCTCGTGAAAGAGTTTAAGGTCCTTTTTGGTGCGACTTTTAATTTTGCCCGTCGCCGCGCCGGTTGCAATACAATTGCCGTTTTCGTCGATTATTTCGCCGACAATGCGTACATTTTTGTCGCTGTAATAATCGTTTCTTATCGTTACGCTTGTATTTATGTCCCACTTGCCGTCGCCGACAAGCCGGGGACGGACGTAAATTCCCCACAGATCCACCGCCAGCGGCTGTGTCTTTATAAGGTAGACGTGGCGGTAGATGCCGGCGCCTTCGTACCACCAGCCCTCGTGCGAACTTGCGTCCACATACACCGCCAGAACGTTTTGCCCTTCCGTTTGGACATAATCGGTTATATCCGCCTCGAAGGTGGTGTAACCGCAGAAATTATGCTTTATAAGGCAGCCGTTGAGATACACGGTTGCGTGTGTCGCCACTCCTTCGAACAGCAGCGTTATGCGTTTTCCGGCGTCCTCCTTCGGCAGCGTGAATTTTTTTCTGTACCAGGCGTTATCGTAACGGAAAAAGCCCAGCGCCGGATTGTATTTTTCGTCGGGAACGTCGCCCGCTATATAGTCGTGCGGCAAGTCGACGTACTGCCACTTTTCGCGCTTATACTCAACGCTTTGCGAATAACAGTCGGGGTTGTCGTTGTAAAATCTGGAGGCGGGACCCGTAAGCATGCGTTCGGTCTTCGCGCCCATATATGCAATGCCCTTGTAGGCGGGAAAGTCTTCGCCCGCGCCTATGTCGCCGCGGTGGAACAGCCACCCTTTGTCAAAATTTATCACTTCTCTCATTTTCGTGCTCCTGTCATGGTTTTTTTAAAGTATATCCGAAAGCGCCGCGCCTGTCAATTTAGAATATTGTCAAATATGGACATTTTTGACTTTTTTGCCGCAGAAAGCCGCTCTGTTTTCTTGTCGGACGCGCGCCGACGTGCTATAATTTAAGGGAGAGAAGAATTTTTCGGAGAACTTATCATGCGAGTGGTTTTTGCAAGAGGCAAGCAGAGCACGAAACCCGACCTTTCCGCTCCGCTGACAATAAACAACTGCGGCTATTACCGCGATATTTCGCAGGACGCGGAAGTGTGCCGAACGCGGGGACGGGAAGACTATCAGATTATTTTCGTCCGGCGCGGCCGGCTTACCGTGGACGACCGCGTTTACCGCGACGGCAGCGTATATATCTTTACGCCCGGCGAGCGCCAGCACTACACCTACAAAGCGCTGCCGAAAAACTGTTATTACTGGCTGCATTTTTCCGGCAGCAAGGCGGACGAATTTGCCGCGCGTTACGGGCTGGGCGGTTTTTACGACAAAGGCGACGACGCCGCCGCGATGGAAAATTTGTTTTTGTCGGCTATCGACGCGTTTACGATGAATTTACGGCAAAAACAGCTGTTTGCCGTGGGCACGCTTTTGTCGGTCGTGGCGCTTTTGTGCTCGTCAACCGAAAAAAACTCGCCCTTCCGACGCGCCGAAATGCAGATAGCCGACCTCTCGCAGCCGCTTAACGTAAAAGAGCTGGCCGCCTCCTTTAATATAAGCGCCGAACATTTTATTCGCTCGTTTAAGGCGTACATCGGCCTAACTCCGCTGGGATTTCGCCAGAAATGCCGCGTCGAACGCGCCAAAGAATTGCTTTCGGGCTCGGACTTGAGCGTGGACGAAGTGGCAAAGTCATGCGGCTGCGACGACGCGCTTTATTTCAGCCGGCTGTTCAAAAAATATACGGGGATGTCGCCCACGGCGTACCGCGATTTGTTTTGACGTTTTACGGCGCGATTTTTTTGTCGTTTCTTTCGCCGGACGCGGACGTAACACCTGTGCCGGGCACAATGCGGCGCGCACCCGCTACTTTATGCGCTTAGACGCTTGAATATTTTTTTGCGGCGTGCTATAATGTAGCATATAAGACGACACGCAGTGCTAAAAAGGAGAAAACTCATGAAGAAAAAAACCATCGCTCTCATCGCCCATGACAACAAGAAAAAAGATATGATTGCCTGGGCGCAGAAAAACAAGGACATTCTGGCAAACTTCAATTTGTGCGGCACCGGCACAACCGCCGGTCTCGTCGAACAAAACACGGGGCTAAACGTAAAGCGCTATCTGTCCGGTCCTCTGGGCGGCGATCTCGAAATAGGCGCCAAAGTGGCGGAAGGCGCAATCGACGTAATAGTGTTTTTATGGGACCCGCTGCAAACACAGCCCCACGACCCCGATGTAAAGGCTTTGCTGCGAATCGCGGTGGTGTACGATATTCCCATCGCCACTAACGTCGCGACGGCAGAATACATTCTCACGTCGTCGCTGCTGTAAAGCGCCGCAAAAAAATAGCAAAAACCGTTTTTGATTTATCTGTCGAACTAAGGCCCCTTCGGCCGCAAAAAGCAGACCGCAAAAGAGACGCGCTTTTTAAGGCACGCGCCGCTTTGCGGGTAAAAAAGAAGGACGCGCCTTAGATTACGGCAAAATTTTAATATAAAAAATAAGGTGATTTTATGAAAAACATTATTCTTACCGGCGACAGACCGACGGGCAAACTGCATATCGGCCATTATGTGGGCTCGCTGCGCGAACGCGTCCGGTTGCAAAACTCCGGAAAATACGACGAAATTTATATAATGATCGCCGACGCACAGGCGCTTACCGACAACGCCGAGCATCCCGAAAAAGTGCGCTCCAACATCGCCGAAGTGGCGCTCGACTACCTGGCCTGCGGCATAGACCCCGAAAAATCCACGATTTTTATTCAGTCGGAAGTGCCGCAGCTTACGGAACTGATGTTTTATTATATGAATCTGGTGACGCTCTCGCGGCTGCAGCGCAATCCCACCGTAAAGGCGGAGATAAAACAGCGCGACTTCGAAAACAGCATACCGGTGGGCTTTTTGTGCTATCCCATAAGTCAGGCCGCCGACATCACGGCCTTCGGGGCCACCGCCGTGCCGGTGGGCGAGGATCAGGCGCCCATGCTGGAACAGTGCCGCGAAATCGTGCACAAGTTTAATAGCGTTTACGGCGAAACGCTGGTCGAGCCGCAGATAATTCTGCCGCAAAACGCCGCCTGCGCGCGCCTTCCCGGTTTGGACGGCAAGGCCAAGATGAGCAAATCTTTGGGAAACTGCATCTTCTTGTCGGATACGCCCGAAGAAATTAACAAAAAAGTAATGAGCATGTACACCGACCCCGACCACATCCGCGTCGAAGACCCCGGCAAGGTGGAAGGCAATCCCGTGTTTACCTATATAGACGCCTTTGCAACCGGCGAGCACTTCAAAATGTTTTTGCCCGAGTACGAAAACGCCGAACAGCTGAAAGCACACTACAAGCGGGGCGGCTTGGGCGACGTAAAAATAAAAAAGTTTTTGAGCAAAGTGCTCCGGGACGTTCTCGCGCCCGTTTACAGCCGCCGCGAGCAGTGGCAGGCACGCATGCCGGAAGTGTTTGAGATACTAAAAAAAGGCACGCTGGCCGCACGCAAAAAAGCCGCCTCTACGCTCGCCGCCGTGCGCAAAGCCATGAAAATCGACTACTTCGACTGACCGCCGCAAAAAAGTTATCCGCGCCATCGCGCCCCCGTGATTTTTCCGGAGAGAAAAAGCGACACAAACCGACAAAATCGTACAAAAATACAAAGTTTTCTTATCAGAACCGTCAAACATAAAATGACGGTTCTTTTATTTAATTTTAACATAAAACGCGACTTTTTCTCTCTTATTTGACAAATTCATACTTTTTTCTTCGAAAAACTACATAATAAGTAAACGCCCTCGCAACCGACGTTGTTGCGATAATTATAGCTAAAATGCTACAATATACATGATAAAAAATCAAGTTCCGATTTAATTTTCATGCTTACGGAGGGCATAATGAAAAACACAATTCTCATCGCGGACGACAACCCAGAATTTGTCGAACAACTAAAACAGGTTTTTGCGGACAGCCGGCAGTTTGAAGTGTGCGCGGTTGCCTACGACGGCGAAGAGGCCGAAAAACTTTACGCCGAATTAAAGCCGGATATCACCCTTTTGGACCTGGTGATGCCCAAAAAAGACGGCTTCGGTTTTTTGCAGAGCATTACGAAAGGCAGCGGCAAAATCATAGTTTTATCGGCGCTGAGCAAGGACATTTTCGTATCTAAGGCCATGTCGCTGGGGGCGGACTATTATATGCGCAAGCCCTGCTCCTTCAAAGAACTCAAAGTGCGCGCCAAGGAATTGCTGGACGGCGACAGACCCAAGGTTTCGGCAAACAGGTACAGCCGCGAAATGGACGAACGCATCTCCAATATCTTTATTACCGTCGGTATTCCCGCGCACATAAAAGGCTATCAGTTTTTGCGCGAGGCAATAAAAATGGCGGTGGAAAATCCCGACATCATCAACTCGATAACAAAACGTCTCTATCCGGAAGTGGCAAAACGCTTTTCCACCAGCCCTTCCAAAGTCGAACGCGCCATACGCCACGCGATAGAAGTCGCATGGAACCGCGGCAAAATCGAAAACATAAACTCGCTGTTCGGCGTAAAAGTTTACGGTCACAACGAAAAGCCCACAAACGGCGAATTTATAGCTCTCGTCGCCGACAAGATGATTCTCGAAAGCGTATAGCGGCACAATCTTTTTTCATATTACTCCTTCTATAAGAAAAAAGCGGAGCAAATTGCGCGCCGCCTTTTTCTTTTCCTTCCCTATTGCTTATATTTTATTGCCGTCCGGTGTTTTAACGCGTAAACGTCGGAGTTTTATACAAAATTCTTGTTTTTTTTGCGGGGATTTTTTGGACAAAAGCCGCGTTATACTCTCAGCGTAACGGCGATTTTGGACAAATAAATGTCGTTGCGGCGGCTTAGCCAGCTGCGGCCGTAATCCAGCGCGTTTTCCCACGCGTTTTGGTCGCTGCCCTGCGCCCAGAACGTTATGTTGTATCCGATGAGTCCGCGCACCGATGCCGCCAGCTCGTCCAGCGTCTTTAAGGTGTTTTCGGGCGACAGCGACGTTTCGGTCAGCTGCACGGCTCTATTGTAAAACCGCTGCCTGAAAGCCGCGTTTTCCATGGCCCGCGCGAACATATTGTACGACATAAACGAATACGGCGCCGACGCGTCCAACAAATTGGAATACTGCCCGTTTAACGACAGGTCGTTTTGCATGCCCATGTCGAGATCGTGCAGCGCAAACCTCAGCTTTCCGTCGGTATAAGCGTTGCCCTCCTCGGGCGACGCGGCGCGCCACAAGCGGTGATTGTTTCTGTTGCCCACGCAGTCCCAGTTGCCGCACCACGACTGAATTATAAAGTAATCGATAAAGCTTTGTTCGTCCACATAACGGGAGAAAAACGCGTCAAAGACGGCGTCGTCGGCAAAATTGTTGGCGGGATTGTCGAGAAAGGCGTTCATTTCGTTTATAAAAGCGGTCGCCTCTTCTTCGTTACCGTCGGAAACGTCGTACGAGCCGCCCACATAGTCGAAGTACTGCACGTTGTCCTTTTCCACGTCGTAGTTGTAGTGGAAATACACGTCCGAATAGTGTTCGCGCAGATAGTACATGCCCCAGAATTCGCCGTTGAGGTACACTATCGCGGGTCTTGCCGCCGCCGTCGCCACGTTTGCGTCCTGCGCCACCAGCTGCAAAAAGGCGTCGTTAAAGCGCATATACGACTCGTATGTCGAGCCGCCGTTCCACAGCCGGAACCGCGTAAACTCGTCCAGCGTCTGTCCGCTCCCGCGCTTTTTTCTGTCGCCGAAAATCGTGTGTTTTACGGGCGTTTGCTTGTTGCCGTACTCATCTTTGTTGAAGTTGAGATGCAGCGTGCGCTGGGGACGTCCCCGCGACCATCCGCCGCCCACTTTTACCTGCGTATTTATTTCAAAGCCCGTGCCGTCCGTGTCGAAAAATTCCAAATTGGCGCGTATGGTTATTTCGTTGGGTGTGTTGGTATAGGGTATGTAGACGTTGTTGTACAGCGACCGCCCCTGCCCGTCGGGTATTCCGTCAAACCACAGCTCGGACGGCGCGGAAAGCGATATCACCGGCACGTCCGATATGTCGTCGTTGTCCCATATTATATACGAAGAGACGGATTGCTCGACTATTTCGCCGTCAAAGACCACCGCCACGTTAAAGACATACGCCCGGTTTATAAGGCGGTAACGCTTTTGGTTTTGTATCTGCGAAACATACGATGACGAATAGTCTTTGCTCGTGCCTGCCCAAGTGAGAGCCGCGTCCACCTGCCGCATAAGCGTATAGTCGGAAAGTTCGCCCTTTCTTTCGACGAGATACAGCGGCTGCGTCCACAAAACCGCGTTGTCGAGAGCGTCCCGAACGGGCTCGCAATCCCGGTTAAAGTATATTTCCGCTCCTTCAAGCGGCGTGAAAAAGTCCAGCTTTTGCGCGGAAGTATATTTGCCGGCGGCAATAGTGGCAAACAGATATTCCCCCACTTTTACATATCCTTCCGGCACGCCTCCCCCTTCAAACGCCACGGTAACGGTAAAATCGGCATATACCCCCAGGCTCTCGGCGCGGCACCGCACCGTAGATACGCCCGGCTTTATCGCGTTTATCATTATGCCGCTTACGGCGACATATTCCTCGCCCGACAAAATCTCCAGGCTGTAACGCACGCCCGCGCGGTCGGGCAGCAAAACGGGCTCGATAACGGCGCTTTTGCCGGCGATAAGGCGCATATCGTCCACCGCCAGCTTATATTCCGCCGCCGATACCGTCACCGTAAAAATCGCCCGATTGCCGCTTATTTCGTCGGTGCAAAGCACTTCCGCCCTGCCGGCTTTGATCGCTTTTACCCTTCCGTCCGATATTTCGATAACGTCCGCGCCGGAGATAACGCTGTATACAATGCGCGCTTCGGCGTCCGGATTTTCAAAAGTTATTTCTACGGGCTTTTCTTCCCCTTCCGTCAGAGCCATGTCCTTTACGTCAAACGCGGGGAGCTGCTGACCGCCGTCCGTCACCGTCAGGACAAAGCGGTACCGCTGCCCTTCCGCAAAAGCGCTTACTATCGCCTTTCCTTCGCGCAAGGCCGTCGCGACGTTGTCGTTTACCGACAATATATTCTCGCCGTACTCGACAAAAAAGTCGACGGTTCGGCAAACGCCGTCGGAAAACACGGCGCTTAGCCCGCGTTGTTCGCCCGGCCGCAAATTCGACGCGTTTATCTCCATGCCCGGCGCGTGTTCGAGCACCAGCACGTTGACGAAAACCGCTCTGTCGCCCGATTTTTCACGCAGCAGCAGGCTGCCGGTACCCGGCTTTACGGCGTTAAGAAAGCCGGCGTCAAAGCGCACGCATTCGCCTTTGACCACCCTTACGTCGCACTCCGCGGCTTGTTTTTGCGGCAGAGAAGTCGCCGTCGGAACAACGCTTTCGCCCACATACATGACGATATCGGACGACACCAGCTGGTCCGCCGCCGCCTTGGACGTAAACCTTATCTCCTGCGTCCTTTCGCCGTCGGAAGAAGACAAAACCACCTCTCCTACGCCCGTGATAAGCGCCTCGTTGCCGCCTATCATGACGGCGTTTTCACTGCCGCTTTTTATCTCGGCGGCATAGCTAATGCCGAACGGGGCGTAACTAACTATGTGCCCCACCCTGTATCCGTCGGTAAATTCCTGCCGTCCGTCCGCGCACGCCGGCAAAAACGCCGCTATAAGCGCGATAACCGCGGCCGCAATAAAATGCTTGGGTTTCATCACTTTCTCCTAAAGTACGTTACTAACTTTTTATGTATCCGCCCGGCATATACACAGCGGTAATGAGCTGTTTTTCGCCCGATTTTACAAACCTTTCCATTTCTTCGGGATAATTGACAAGGGGAATTATCTCCGCGCCCGATTCGCGCATCGCCTCGTACTGTTCGGCGGTGACGCGGTCCTCTCCGTCGCTGAAAAACTTGGATGGGAAGGCAAACTTAACGCCGTCGACGGCACGGGCAACTTCCTTGCGCACCGCGGCGCTCTCCGCCATGACGAAAACTTCTTCTATTCCCAAAGCGTCTATCTCCGCTTTCAGCTTGTCCGCGGGAAACTCGTCGCCGCGTATGCGGATATAGGGCGTAATTCCGTCGCCCGCAAACTGCATAAGAGCCTCTTTAAGCGTCGTAATGCGCGTGTTTTTGTAAAAACTGTCGCGGTACATCCCGAAGTCCAGCGCCTTTAACTGCTGCAGCGTCAAATCCTTCGCAAAGCCCTCGCCGTCGCTGGACGCCGAAAGCAATTTTCCGTCGTTGCACACAAGCTCCCCGTCCGCCGTGACGCACACGTCCGCTATTATGCTGCGAAAGCCCGCGCGCATCGCCGCCAAAAAGGCCGGCATGGTGTTTTTGGGCGCGTAAGCGGACATTCCGCCGTCGGCGATATACTTTACTTCGGCGTCGGCTGCTCCCGTATAGCCGTCGGTTTGCGAAGAAAGACTCAAAACCGAAACCGTCGCCCCGCGTTCGCATTCCAGCGTTATGTACGCCTCGTTTACGCCGAAGGGAATAAAAAATCTCAGGTTGTACTGACGATAATTGTCCCCGTCCAGCAAAAACTTACCCATGCGCGCGTCGCGGCAGAAAAAGGCGCCGTTTCTTTTAAGCTCTATTCCTATGGCGGCATAACCCGTTTCGGGTCCGAATTTTTTTGCGACGGCCTCGACGCCGACGGTTTTGTACGGCGTGAACATGATGGGAAAACGCACCGTGCACGTCCCGTTAAAAGAGGGCGAAACACTGAGTTTACCGCAGGAAAATTCCGTTTTCGCGTTGTCGCTTATTAGTTTTGATACAACAGCTCTTGTAAGTAAATTCATAGTGTCCTCCGTATTTTGTTTTCGCCCGGGATATCATTATATTCAATTTTATCACATCGCTTGAAAAAATGCAATATTCCGACAATAATTTTTCGCTATTTTATGTCTAAAAAGGGGTTTTCCGGCTACAGAAGAAGGTTTGCTCGTACTTAGAAATGATTTTTCCGGCTACAGAAAAAGGTTTACTCGTACTGCCGAAAGTTTTTACGCTCCCTTTACGTTTTTTATATGCTTTTTCTTTACAAAATATCGATAATGTGGTAAAATTTTAAAAACAATCAAGTGAGGAAATGTTATGAACGCACCGAAACTAAACGTAAAACGCACCGTATTCGTAGGTTTCGCCTTTTTTCTTATTATGGCGTTTTGGCAGGCGTACGACGCGATAATGCCACTAATGCTCATCAATAAGTTCGGCATGAGCCAAACGCTTTCGGGAGCGATAATGGCACTCGACAATGTGCTGGCAGTGTTTCTGCTGCCGATATTCGGCTCCTTGTCGGATAAATTCGTCTCGCGGCAGGGAAAACGCACGCCGTTTATAGTCGTGGGAACGATAGCCGCAGTGATATTCTTTATCGCGATGACGTTTATGGACAACTACCAGCTGCTGCAAATTACCGAGGCAGGAGTCCTTAACACCGACGTGAGCGGACTGACCAGCGAACAAGCCAGCGCTCTTCTCGCGGAAAAGGCTTGGCAAGTCACCGTTTCCCGGCCCGTGCCGCTTATTTGCTTTATTTTGCTGCTGCTGTTCACACTGATTGCGATGGCGCTTTTCCGTTCGCCCGCGGTGGCGCTCATGCCCGACGTTACGGTAAAGCCGCTAAGAAGCAAAGCCAACGCCATAATCAATCTCATGGGCACCGCCGGCGGCATAATAGTGCTGCTCTTGGGCATGGTGTTCGGGACGTCTAAGGACGCCTATATGGATTATACGGGGTTTGTCATCGCCACCTGCGCCGTAATGATAATAGGCCTTCTCATCTTTGTGTTTACGGTAAAGGAGCCGGCATGGAACAAAGAAATGCTGCTTGCCCAGCAAAAAATAGACGCGCTTGTGCCCGAACCGGAATCCGCCGCTCCCTTCGACCGCCACGTCGCCGAAAATTCCAAAACGACGGAAAAGGAAAAACTCGTTTCGCTTATTCTCATTCTCGCATCCGTGGCGCTTTGGTACATGGGCTACAACGCCGTTACCAGCAAATATTCGGTTTACGCCACCAACATTCTGCATCAGAATTTTAACCTTACGCTGATAATAGCTCAGGCCGCCGCCGTAATAGCCTACATTCCGGTGGGCATAATAGCCGGCAAGCTGGGCCGCAAAAAGACCATTCTCATCGGCGTCGCTCTGCTGTTTGCCGCCTTTACGGCCGGAGCCTTTATCCGCAGCAGCACCCCGGCAGTGGTAATGTACCTGCTGTTTGCGCTGGCGGGCGTGGCGTGGGCTACGATAAACGTCAACTCCTTCCCGATGGTGGTTGAGCTGGCAAGCGGCAGCACGATAGGCAAGTACACCGGATACTATTACACCGCGTCCATGGCGGCGCAGATAGTCACTCCCATACTTTCGGGCGTACTGCTGGACGTGAGCATGCTGTTTCTGTTCCCGTACGCCGCGGTATTTGTTCTGCTCTCGGGCGTGACCATGCTGTTTGTCAAATTCGGCAACTCCCAGGATTTAAACGGCAAAACGACGGCGCAGCTAATAGAAGAAAACTTCTCCGGCGAAGACTAAAAGCAAACTTTTTTTCAAAACGCTTTTTGGACTCGGCGCGTTTTCTATTATGTAAGGCGGTCGCTTATAAAGCATGACCTTTTGCCGCCGAAAAAAATTTTTGTGCATTTTGTTTATTTCGTATTACAAAAAAGCGCGCTTTCCCACGGAGGGGAGCGCACTTTTTGTTTTTACATCAGAATTTTTCTCAAAAGCATTTCTTTTTCTTCGCCGCTAAGCTTGTCTACTTTTTCCAAAACGCCGGCTATGGCCGTCTGCTCGCCGGGTCTTACGATTGTCTTGGCGTACGGGTTGTAAAAAGGCGTGGCGCTATTGCGTAGCTCGTCCATTATTTCATGCACCGTCTTTTTGTGGTGCAGTAAAATACTTCTGTATTTGTTTTGAAAGCGCAGCGCCTTTTTTTCGTCGCCGTTTGCCATGTTCATAAGCGTTGCCCTGACGCTTATTCCCTTGGCTTTGTTTACAAGCGCCGTTTTCATTATGTCGCGCGCCTCGCCGAAATCAAAGGTTTCAAAGGGTTTTGCTCTCGACGCCGCCGTTTCCACGCCCATCTGCCGCGCGAGAGAGGGCATAAGCCTAAAAAGCTTGGCCTGCGAATAATAGTAGTTGCGCACGCTGCCGGTGCTGCAGTTCATTTCCTTGGATAGCTGCGAAAATACCGACGCGAGACTTTGATTTTTTTCTTCCGCTTCCTTTACGCCGGCAAAAAGTTTTTTTATGTTGTCGAGTGTCCAAATATTATCCATACTTTACCTCCGTTGCCGTAAATATCGACAAAGCGACGGTTTTTTATACTCATTTGACAATTTTTTTGTCATATTTTTTTATTTTTGCATAAATCTTAGCGGCACCTAATATTTTTTAGTATGGAATCTACCATGTTTTTAAAGTTCGCGGGAGACGCGGTTTTTATGGCGAACGGGGTTTTTCTCGAAAACAACTCCTGTATTCGCTACAAACAAAAAGAAGCGGTTTATGTCACGGTTTTTCCTCTCAATCCCGCTCTTTTGCCCTATACGGTAAAATTTACGGGCTGCTCGGCTTTTCCCGACAGCGGTCTCGTCACGGTAGTCGCGTTGTCAAAGGATAAATATCTCGCTATGTTTTCCAAAAGATACAGCTATGTGTTTTCTTCCTGCGACGTACTGCCTTCCGACTGCTCGCCCATAGGCGAATTTTTTACTTCGGTAAAAGCCGGCGACATGGAAAAGGCGCGCAGTTTTATGACACGGGAACTTTCTTCCTCCGTACAAAACCAGGCGATAAGCGAATTTTTCGCGCCGTACAAAGCCGTCGTAAAAGACGAACACTTTCTTTCCATGCAAGAGGGCGGATTTTTGCTCATAGACGACAAAAACGTCGCCCATCCGGTTGTGATGACGATAAAAAACAACCTGATAGACGACATTGCGGAAATATAAGTTTTTGTTTTATTATTATACAAAAAGGACGGCTTTATATTGCCGCCCTTTGTTTTTAGTTTGCTTTTGCCAGCTCAAAACCGGAAGGTTGCCTGAGTAAAGACGGCAGTTTTACTTCGGCGAAGTTGTCTTGCTGCGAACACTCGTTATTGCTTATTGTTATATAATTTACGTATTCGCCCGCAACGGGATAATTTAGTTCCGTCATATTTTTGTCGTAAAGTTTTAAATCGCCCAAAAATCCGCCCTGGTCTTTTGCTCCCTTCGCCGTGCTGTCTGCCGAACAGTTTGTCAAAACCAGCTTCATGCCGCTTCCTATTATACACTCCGCCTCGCCTATTATTCCGCCGGTACTGCCTTTGTTTGCGCTGTCGGTTATTTCCGCGCGGGAAAAGCAATTGTCAATTATTATGTCCATTGTCTCGTACTTCATGGACTGATTATCCAGTAACCCCGCTATTGCACCGGCGCTGGTTGACTTGCTGCCGTCATTTACGCTGTCAATGCTGCCTCCGAAGTAGCACGATAGCACGCTGCCGCATTCGATATTTCCAACAATACCGCCGATATTGTTTTTTGCTCCGCTGTTTTCGGCGACGATACTTACATTACTCTCGCTATTCTCTATAACACCGCCGTTTGACATATATCCGGTAATTCCGCCCGCTCTAATATATCCGCTGCTGTTTTTGAGCGTTAGCGTTCCGGTAGTTATACACTCCTTTATTTCCGCGTTATTCTTTCCGGCGACAACGCCTGTTCTAAGGCGCGCCCCCTGCGTTTGCGGAAGTGCCGTTATGTAAGCATTTACGCGGATTTTTTGCATCGTTCCCTTATTTAAGCCCGTTATTCCTATGTGTATATCAATATTTTCGGCGGAAGGATTTTGGCTTTTTATCTGTTCATATCCGGCTTTTTTTATGTCGTCCGCTGTAACAGTAACCATAAAGTTTTCAAAAGCGACGTTTTTTATCGTGCCTTCGTTTTTGGAAAACATCGCCACCATATATTCTATGGCTGTGCCGTCCGCTTCCAAAGCGGAAGACTCTATTTCCATATTATATATCGTGTGTCCGTCGCCGTCTAAAACTCCCTTGAATACGCCTGCGGTGTTCCACTTCTTAGTTAGCGTTATGTCTGCGCCCAGCTTATAATTTCCGTCTTTTTCGCCGGCTGCCATTTCTATAAGCTGCTGTTCCGTGTATATCGTCGTCTGCTGGCTGTCGGAGGGCTCTATTGCACGGCTTTCCTTATATCCGCACGCCGAGCAAACCCGCTCTTCTTGTCCCTCTTTACCGGGCTCGGGAGCAATAACCGTCTGCCATTCCCCGAATTCGTGCGGCAATTTTGCTATCGTCCTTTCCTGTTTTTCGCCGCAGGAGCAGTATGCCGTCTCCTTTCCCTCCTTTTCACAGGTAGCTTCTTCCGTCACCTGCCAGTCGGAAAAAACGTGCTCGTGCTTTTTTTCATTGCATCCGACGGCAAAAAATACTGCCGCTCCCAGTAATAAGCACATCATCACTTTCGCTATCTTTTTCATTTTTATTCTCTCCGAAAAAGCTTTTATATATATATTTTATAATCATTATTCAAAGTTGTCAAGAAAAAACACATTTTTTACTTCACAATAAACTTATCAACATTGTGGAAAACCCGTGTGGATAAGTTTATATCTCTTTTTTTTGTATTTTTCTAAATTTTTTTTCCACATTTTTATACAGCTCTTATACCTGTTTTTTACTTTGCTTTTACACCTTTTGCTGTTGAAAAAATTCTTGTTTTTTTTCCTATTTTACTATAAAAAACCTCAATTAAAGATGATTTTTTAAATTTATAAAAGTTATTAACATTTACACAGCACCTATATACTTATACTACTATCTTTAAAAAAATAAATAATATATATCATTCCGTAAAAAAAAAAGAAAAAATTTACTATAATAAAACTTGACAAAATAGGTAGGTTGATGTATAATGCGTATGCCTGAATCGAAAGGTTAGTCCTGACGGAGAAGGAAACAAATGAAATTTTGTGTTCTCCGTCAAATATTTAAAGGCGGAGATTTTTTTATGGAAAAAAGAATAGCTGTACTAAGTATCATTGTGGAAGAAAACGCGCAGACAGATAAGATAAACGAGGTGCTGCACAAATTTAAGGATTACATAAAGGGCAGACTGGGTTTGCCGGAAATAAACGAAGGCATATCGGTTATATGTATCGTACTTGACGCGCCCAACGACATAATAAACAACATGACGGGCAAAATAGGAATGATAGAAGGCGTCAAGGCAAAAAGTCTTGTTAGATAAATAATTTGTTTATAAAGGAGAAAAAAATATGAAAAACGCAATGAAAAGAATTTTACTTTTAGCGCTTGCCGTCGTTATGGCGGTGGGAATGGGCGTGCTGGCCGCGTGCAACAATAATACAAACGACGGCAAAACAAGCCTTACGTCGCTTACGATAGTAGCTCCCGACGGGGCGCCGGCTTTATCGATAGCAAAGCTCATCAACGACAACCGCAATTTTGCCGAAACCACTACTTATAAAGTGGTAAACGCGTCCGATATAAAAAATTATGTCGTAGGAAACGGCGAAAAGGCGGATATTGCGCTTATTCCCGTAAATCTTGCGTCGCTTCTTATCGGGGACGGCAGCGAATACAAGGGCGTTGCCACCGTTACACACGGCAATCTTTATATGCTTTCGCTTGACGAGACGGCGATAAACAAAGACAATATTGCTTCCTTAAAGGGAAAAACCGTGGCGGTAGTAAATATTGCAAACGTTCCGGGTCTGACGTTTAAGGCGGTACTTAAAGACAGAGGCATAGAGTTTACCGAGGACGAAAGTCAAAAGACAGACGAAAACGTCTATCTTATAGGAATAAACGGATCGGATATAGCGACGACGCTCAACCAGAGCAAGGCCGACTACGTCATTGCTCCCGAGCCCGCCGTGTCCACTATTACCGGCAAGGTGCCCGCCATCAAAAAAGTATCGGCGCTCCACGACATTTACGGCAGTTATCCTCAGGCGGTTATGGTGGTGAGAAACCAGCTGCTTGAAGAAAACAAAGACGTTGTAAAACAGGTTTTCGCGGCTATGCAGGAAAACGAAAGCTGGATAAAAGAAAATCCCGCTCTTGCCGCCCAGGCGGTTGCGTCGCGTCTTGACGAAGGCGAAACGCCCTCCTTTACCGCGGACAACACTACCGAAAGCAGCGTTGAAGGATGCAGCATAAAAATGGTGACGTTTACCGACAGCGAAATCGAAATAGTCAAAAATTATATTGACGACATAATTTCTTTCGGCACGACGTCCGCCGTGGCAAAACAATTTGACGACGCGTTTTTCGTAGATATAAATGAGTAGTAAAGCGGCGAAAATTGTCATAAACTTAATATACCCGATGGCCACTATTGCGGTTTTGCTTGTTATTTGGTACTTTTTTTATCTTTCCGCCGGCAGCGAATTTATCTTTCCTTCGCCGCAAAGCGTGATAAAAAAAATATTCAGCTACCTGGCCGTCGGGTATTTTTGGCAATCGCTTTTTTCCACTTTATCGAGGGTAATCGCGACTTTTTTGATAGCCCTTCTGCTGGCAGCGGCGCTGGGAACGGCGGGATATTTTGCCGCTCCCGTAAAAAAAATAATAGCGCCTTATATAAAGATAATGGTTTCGGCGCCGACGGTTGCCGTAATGCTCATTCTAAATATGATGCTGGTAAAAAGTACCGTCTCTCCCGTAATAGTAGCGCTTACCATAGTTTTTCCCATGACCTATTCGGCGATAAACGCCGCCTTTGCGAAAATAGACGTAAAGCTTATCGAAATGGCGAAAATTTATAAAGTGCCGTTAAAAAAACGCATATTTTCGCTTATCTTGCCGTCGGTACTGCCGTATGTAGCCGAACAGGCGTCCACCACCTTGTCCTTTACTCTCAAAATAATAGTCTCGTCGGAAATAATAGCTTTTACGTATAAAAGTCTGGGAGGAATACTAAACCAGGCCAACACCTATCTCGATATGGCGGGCGTGCTGGCGATAACCATAATATCGGTAGTCATCGCGATTGCGTTCGAGTACATAATAAAACTGGCGGTGTTTTTGTTTAAGAGGAGAAAACGCCTGTGATAAAATTGGAAAACATAAATAAAGAATACGGCGAAAAGATAGTTTTTGAAAATCTCAGTTTAAGCATAGAAGAAAACGCAGTCACCGCGGTGCTGGGCGAAAGCGGAGTGGGAAAAACCACACTTCTAAATATTTTGTCCGGCGCGGCGTCATATACGGGAAAAACGCAAAACGACAGCCGTAAGGTATCTTTCGTCTTTCAGGAGGACAGGCTTATCCCCTTTATGACGGTAAACGAAAATCTTGAATTTGTGCTGGGAAAAGGCGATTATACCGAAAAACTAAGGCAAGTGGGTATCGAAGAATACAAAGACAGTTATCCTTCGAGTCTTTCGGGCGGAACGGCAAGAAGAGTGGCGCTTTTGCGGGCGTTTTTGTATGACGGCGATCTTATGCTGATGGACGAGCCCTTTTCGGCGCTGGACCTAAGCACCAAATACAAGGTTATGCAGCTGTTTTTGAAGTTGTGGGAGCAAAAACGAATTACCGCGGTCATTGTGACGCACGACATAGAAGAAGCCGTATTTTTGGCGAAAAGAATTGTTGTTTTGGGAGAAAAAGGCGTTATTAAGGGAGATTTTATAAACCGCGGCGACATAACGCGAAAAGAAATAACGCAATTATTTATTTAACCTATTATTAAACAGATAAAGCATTGCCGTTGACACATATATAAAATTATGTTAAAATTATGCGGTAATGCTTTTTTAGTAAATCGACAAAGGAACAGTAACAAGATGGAAGAAATCAAAAACCAAGACAAAAACGACAGTAATTTAAGTAAAGAAACATATCAGCCCGAAACGGAAAGCGGCAAAAAAGAACAGGGAAAAATAAAAAAATATTTTTCTTCCCTTCCCAAAAGATATTTTATCACCGCGTTTTCCGGCATGGCGCAGGGACTTTTTGTGACGCTTATTGCCGGCACAATACTCGCCCAGATTGCCGGCTGGATAGGAGACAATTACGTCGGCAACGCTCTTGGAAACATCGCGGCGATTGCAAAGACGCTCATGGGAGCGGGCATAGGCGTGGGAATAGCGCACGCTCTTCAAAAAAACAAGCTGCTGGTTTTTTCCGCCGCCGTCGCGGGTTTTGCGGGCGCGTTTGCCGATAAGCTTTTGCCTTCTTCAACGGCGTTTGCGCTTACTTTGGGAGCGCCCGGCAATCCAATAGGATCGTACGTCGTCACTATGCTGGTAGTGGAAGTCGTGGGCTTGTATGCGGGCAAAACAAAGCTGGATATTCTTATTGTACCGCTGGGGACGCTGCTGCTCTCTTTTTGCGGCGTGTTTTTGTCCTTTCCGTTTATATGGCTTATTGACGAGCTGGGAGAACTCATCGCCATCGCCACCAACGCTACGCCCTTTGTCATGGGAATAGTAATTTCCGTCATCATGGGCATACTGCTTACCATGCCCACCTCTTCCGCCGCCATTTGGGTCACGGTTTCGTCCGGCATAATTTCCGCGTACGAGGCGGGGGCGGGCAATCAGGCTCAGTACGAGGCAATTTTACTTGCCGGCGGCGCCGCTACCGTGGGATGCGCCTGCCACATGGTGGGATTCGCCGTCGCGTCCTTCCGCGAAAATAAGATAAGCGGACTTATTTCGCAAGGAATAGGCACGAGCATGCTGCAAATTCCCAATATCATGAAAAAACCGATAATAATGCTGCCTATGATTATTACGTCCGCCATTTTAGGACCGCTTTCCACCTGCGTTTTCGGCTTGAAATGCGGCTCGTCGGGCGGCGGAATGGGCACAAGCGGACTTGTGGGCGTATTCGACCTGTTTGCCTACACAAAGGGAGCGCTGGGCATAACGGGAATTATTCTTCTCATGTTCGTGCTGCCCGCCGTTCTTAATCTTTTAATAAGCGAATTCATGCGAAAAAAAGGCTGGATAAAATACGGGGACATGAAGCTGCCCGACTGACTTTTATTAGAGGAAAAAAATGAATATTTTATCTGTTATCAAAAAAAATCCTCTCATCCGCGCGGCGGACGCCGGCAAAGAGTTTGAAAGCGCCGTCAATTCGCCGTCCGACGTCATCTTTCTTATAAAAAGCGAAATATATTCGCTTAAAAAGATTGTTTCGTACGCTCAGACGCACGGCAAAAAGATTTTTGTGCATCTCGACCTTTGCGATGGTTTGGGAAGCGGCGAGGCGGCGGTGAATTTTATTGCCGATTTTATAAAACCCGACGGCGTAATTTCCACAAAACTCGCTACCGTGAGGGCGGCAACGGAAAGGGGACTGTCCTCCGTGTACCGCGTGTTTTTGATAGACAGCCAGGGCGTGTGCACGGCAAAAAACACCGTCCGTAAATGCGACTGCGATTTTATAGAGATAATGCCCGGCATCATATATAAGGAGATAAAAGAGTTTGCTCTTCTCAAAAAAAATCTTATAGCCGGCGGCCTTATTGAAACCCGAGAAGAAGCGCTTGCGGCGTTGCAGGCGGGAGCGCTGGCGGTGTCGAGCAGCAAAACCATCAGTCTTTGATGGGCGAGCACAACAATTCCGCGGCATAAATACAGCCGTTACTTTTTTTTGCGTAAGAAAATTTCTTGCGCTTTTTTTATGCCTTTTATTGTCTTTTGAGGGCGGCTTTTATCGGTAAAATTTCCGCGGCGAAAGATTAAACGCGGTAGCGGCGTCCCGCTTTGCCGCGGCGAAGTAAAATCCAGTTATTAAAAGTAATTTTATAAATTCAAATAAAAAAGGACTTATTAAAAGTCCTCGGCAAAAAATATGCCCTATTTTAACGCGTCCGTTTTTCCTGATACCAAAGCCTCGAGATTATCGAATATCTTTTTTTCGTCCCAGTCCCACCACTTCAATTCGAGAAGCCTTTCAATAGTCTTATCGTCGAATCTTTTCTTTACCGTTTTACACGGATTTCCGACCGCTATCGAATACGGCGGAATAGATTTGGCAACTACGGAACACGCCCCGATTATGGCGCCGTCGCCAATGTGAACTCCCGGCAGGAAAGTGACGTTTTCGCCTATCCAGACATCGTTTCCGATGACCGTGTCTCCCTTTAACGGAAGATCGCTAAGCGCCGGCGTAACTTTTTCCCAGCCGTTTCCCATGATATTAAACGGGTAAGTCGTGATTCCGTCCATTCTGTGATTGGCGCCGTTCATTATAAACTTGACGCCTTTGGCAATGGCGCAAAACTTGCCGATGATCAATTTGTCGCCTATGAACGGATAAAAATGGGTAACGTGTTTTTCAAAGTCCTCGCCGTTTGTTTCATAATCGTCATAATAGGTATAGTCGCCGATAACGATGTTCGGATTCTTTACCACATTCTTGATAAAGCAAACGCCGGGAAGGTCGGGATTCGGATGTATTTTGTTTTTGTCCGGTCCAATCATTTAATCACCTGCCTTAATATAGGTTTTACATTAAATCACAACGACTTTTATCCGTTCGTCGCTGCCTTATTGTATTTTTTGCAGCCGCGCGCCGGCTTTATTTTTTCTTTATCAGTCCAACGCCGAAAAACCGCTTATGTCTTTATAAACGAGGGCAAGAAGAATTTTCGATTTTTTATATTCGGTGCTTTTTTATATCGTGCCGCCGCAGACAGTATAGCACAAAGCGACGAAAAAAGCAAAGCATAAGTTGCTTACAAAAAAGGCAATTTATAAAAGCTTGACAAAAGGCAGTTTTTAAGAAAAGTAAACGCATTACGTAACATATAAAATACAACGAATATGCGCCCGTAAAATGCCGATTCGCCGGGCGGATGATTTTATATGCCGAGAACGAATTGCAACTAAAAAAGCCGGCAGCTTTTAGGCTCATTCGTCGGGCGGAAAACCATAAAGCCCCGGGAGACGTATCCTTCGCCGCGTCTTATTTTATTTTGCCGCAGGAGCTAACGGTTTTATGGCGAGGACTTATAAAAACAAAGGCTTGCGAAAACATGTCAATAGTGACGTATAAAGCATAAAATAACCCATATCTGAAAGCTGACGTATAAAGTATAAAACAGCGCCTTTTTCTGCCGCGCCGTCTTGTTTTTCGGCGGCATAGGCAATCGCCGTTTTGTCTTAAAGCCGCCGCGCTTATTATGCGGAGAACGATGATACCGCTTTTTGTTTTATAGAGAACGATTGTCTTTTTGCCGGCGGAATTTTAGTTAAAAGTACAAAAATTTTTTGCGCTCCGGTCAAAAAAAAGGTATTTTTTATGCGAATAATTACGAAAATATATCGTATTTATTAAATTTCGGCCTGTTATAGATGAAAAATCAAGCACGCGTTTTTTATTTAGAATTACGAAAAAAACGGCAAAAACAACGTATTTTACGGTAAAATTAAAGAAATAAGACAAAAATACGAAGTTTTTTCGTGCTATACGAGAAATTATCGTATGCAAAACGACGTATTTTGCTCCAAAAATCTATTTCCGCCGTGAAAAATAAAAAAGCCGCCGTCGTTTTTCTTCTTTTTTTCTTTTTGTCATAGGCGTAGCGCCGCCGTCTTTCTTCCCGCGTTTTGGAGCGATCGCAAAAAATAAAGCAGTTGATCCGCCTTAAAAAAGCGTTTTCAGTTCTTGGAAAAGCGGTTTTTACAGGCAAAAAGCAGTGTATTTTGCACCGAAAATTCGGCTCTAAAAAAGCGCTTTATACAACGATAATAATGTGTAGGCGGCAAAATTTTTTTCGATTTACGGCGCGATTACGGGCGCCCGCATGGAGAAAGCGCGGCACAGGCGTGGCCCTATATTAAGAATAAGGCCTGCAAATTGTTTTTTCGGCCTTTTTTGGCGCCAAACGCAATGATAGGTTTTTACATCATAAAGTTAATAAGAGCAAAATAAACGCGGTTTTTTGCCGTCAAACGACGTTTTAGCTTGTTATGGTAGGCCTATTGTCAAAACTTATGGCAAAACGTGCGGCTTTTAAATAATTTTTTCTTTTGCAAAGTTTTATTTATGCGCGTCGTCTTTAATAAAAGCGGTGTTTTTATTAAAAAGCGTGATTTCGCGCCCGTATTGAGTGATTTTATTAAAAAAGAGCGGCTTATGAGCATTTACGGCGATTTATTTTAAGGAGCGCAGTGCTGGCTACTGCGGCTATTTTGTTTTTCCGGTGCGGTTGTCTTTATTAAAAAGCAGAACATTACGAAGACGGCCGCTGCTTTTGCTCCGCTCGAGCGAATTTTTTGTTTTTATGTCGCGGTGAATGTAAATTATCAAAAATTCTTATATTTTCGTCATTGCGCGCGGATAGCGGCCCAAGGTATGGCACAAAAATTCATGTTTAACTATTTATACAAGCAAAATAACGCGCGATTTTTATGTTGGGCAAAATGAGCCGAGTTTAAGCGTCAGCGAAAATTGCGCCGGACGTCATCCGCACGCTACAAACAATAAGTTTTCCGCATACAACGGAAAGCCCGCGTTGAATTTTTATAAAAGTCTCATTTTTGCGGTTAAACGCCGCTTGAAAAGGTAAAATTTTTCGGCGGAACGTAAATGCGCGCCCTTTTTATCGGCAAAGTTCGTAACCGGATGCAAAAAAGCAAATTTGTCCTATTTTTAATATTCTCCTTATCGCCGGTTGTATAAAAAACGCCTCTCGTAAAGAGCGTCTGTTTTACAAAAGCAAGGCGTTTGCCTGTTCGGCAGATTTTTCTATACAAGCTGCGCCGAAAATAGTCACTACTGGAAAGAAGTTCTTTTCTTTTGCCGGTCAGCATGCCGCGAAAAGCGTTTTTATTATTCTTTGCAGGTAGAGACGGTGCGATCGGCAGAAAATATAGTTGCGCTAAAAAAGAAACGCGCAGTGTTTGTCTGTTTTTTTCCGGGGGGCGGGCGTTTAGTAAAGCACGGGTTTTTTATATTCTTTGAATTTTTATATTCTTCGGGCGAGCCTTTTTTATCTGCCGGCACGGCGTTTTTTTGCCCGCATAGCAAGCGCGAAAAGCTGTGCCTTTTATGTTTTCGGCCTTCGGGACAAGGAGAAAAGCCGTCGGCTTTTTTGTTCGAAAGATATATTTGCGTGCCCGATACGCTCAGGCTTACAACTAAACGTAATTGCGTCAAGCGCGACGTCGCAAAAGCGAAAATATGCGCCGAGAGCAGAAAATCACGCAATAATGGCATAATTACGAAATATATTCGTATAATCGTCGCTAAAATTTGCATAGACGGCTGATTTTGTTCAAAAACTTAACAAAAATGACCCAAAACAGCGATTTTTTTGCCGGTCAAAATCATACGAAAAATTTTCGTACTGAACGAAGAATATTCGTAAAATGCAAAAAATCATGCAAAACCACGGCAAAAATGCTGTTTTTTGCTGTTTTTTGATTGTTAAAATTTGTTTTATTGCGGTAAAAATTCGTCCGAATTTATTATAAATACGAGAAAAATTCGTATAATTTTACACAAAAAATTCGATTTTACCATTATGCGCCAAAAAACTCCCGCGTTTTAGCTGCTTGCAAAAGGTCTGTTTTTGACGATAAGGTCGGCTTTTTTACGCGACATTTTCTCCGTGATCCAGGAAAATTTTTATCGGCGGGCGTTTAGAGACGTAATAGTTTCGGGCGTTTTATGCGGAGAAAAAGGCTTAGCAATTGTCGCCGGTCGGTCTTTTTTTTGAGTAGGAAATAAGGCTTAGTTGTCGCCGTCTGGCCGCTATATTTTGTGTTGGTTTTCTTCTATATCAAGAAGTTTTCTTGTGCCTTCTGTCAAAAACCGCGTCGCGTACGGCGCAATTTTTGCATTAAAGAGACGGGCAAAAAAACGGGTTTTACTCTTTTTATGCCGTTAGACAGGGGCGGTCTTTGCTTTATTTGTGTCCTTTTGCGGTCGCGCTATCTCGTTCTGTAGGAAAAAAAGAACGTTTTGCATTTTTAGTCCCGGCAAAAATAGAAATAAGCGCTTGTTTTTTGTAGATGCCGCTAAAAATATGTCGTTATTGCTAAATTTTTGCATGTCGGCAGTAAAGCGACAGAAAAAACTTTGTTGCTTTTGCGCAATTCGGACATTAAAGCCGGATGTTAATTGTGGGAAAAAAATTCTTTTTGTTTTTTGCAAAAATGTCCAAATTTTTTATAGAGCCGTAAAAATTTATTTGCTTTTTAAGTCAAAAATAAATAAAAACAGTTGCATTTTACGAAAAAATATCGTATAATATCGTTAATATAGGTGTTCGGAGGCGTCAAATGCTGGAAATGGGTCCCAGAATCAAGGAATTCCGCAAAAAAAACAATTTAACGCAAAGCAATCTGGCAAATTTAATGCGGACAACCCAAGATACGATATCGCTTTGGGAGTTGGGGAAAAGTTATCCCGATGCCGAAAATATCGTGCGTATGGCCAAACTTTTTCGCACTTCGGCCGATTATCTATTGGGTCTTACAAATGATCCGCGAAAATAGCGGATTTTTAATCTGATTATAAGAAAACTGTAATTTATTTTGATTGTTAAAAATAGTTATGAAATCATAACTATAATACGGAGGTTTTTAAGTATGAAAAAAGGGCTTGGAAGAGGTTTGGGCGCATTATTATCCGATTCCGAACAGGAGTATGATTTGTTTTCTACTGCCGAGGAAAAGGCTGCCCCTTCTGAAGTTTTGGATCAACCGACGGAAATAAATATTTCATTGATTGAGCCGAATGTCAATCAACCGCGTAAAATATTTGATGAAAATGCGTTGATGGAATTGACAAACAGTATTCGGCTTCACGGAATTATATCGCCGCTTATTCTTGTAAAAAGCGATGGCGGTAAATATATGATTATTGCCGGCGAAAGAAGATGGCGTGCTGCTAAACGCGCCGGACTTCTTACTGTTCCGGCGATTGTGAGAGACTACACTCCGCTTCAAATCAAAGAGATTTCTTTAATTGACAACTTGCAGCGCGAGGACCTAAATCCTATCGAAACCGCTCGAGCAATTAAGCAACTAATGACGGAATACAACTATACGCAGGAACAAGTAGCCGACAGGATAGGAAAAAGCCGCCCGGCAGTTGCAAATAGTTTGCGTTTGCTTACTCTTTCTCCGTCTGTCATCGACCTCGTGGAAAAAAACCAGCTTTCCGCTGGCCACGCGCGTTGTTTGGTAGTTGTTCAAGATCCTGCGTTACAGTATCAGCTTGCGACCGAGGCGATAAAACGCGCGCTTTCTGTGCGTGACTTTGAAAAAATTGTCAAAAAGGCCGTTATGCCGCAGCAAAAAACCGTTGCTCCGCAACAAAGTATCGAGTTAAAAGATATGGTAAACAGAATGCAGCGTGTTTTTGCCACAAAAGTTACCGTGTTGGGCAACGATAACAAAGGGCGTATTTATATTGATTATTATAATCGCGATGATCTCGACAGAATCAGTTCTATTTTGAGTTCTTTGGAAAAATAATCAATCGATAGCCTATTTAATATGTGTTTTTGGGAGTGTTTCACGTGAAACACTCCCATTTTTATACAGAAATATGTTTCACGTGAAACATATTTAGGAATAGATTTCTACAAAATCTAGTAAAAATATTCAAGCAGTAATTATAGTCAAATATAAATAAATTGTATATAAAAATAGGACGAACAATTACTCATTTAAAACAAAAATAGTTATGAAATCATAACTTAGATAATTAGTGATATTTACAATGTAAAGAATGTTCCACGTGAAACAATCAATTAAGCTAAACACGGGATATGCTTGCTGTCTAAACGTTAATATGTGTAATTTTACTTAAACAGAAATAACAAGTAAAATAGAGAAAATAAACATATATATCTTTGCGCTATCAAATTGACTGGCGATAGTCATCTCTGTTGTGGAAACGCTAATGTGACGCTTTATAAGGGCATAACGCAAAATGTATAATATTACGTTTGAAAATCTGTCATAAAAAGTTCATCAGGAAAATACACTTATCCACAAAGTTATATACATGTGTGGATAAGTACACCACATTGCAAGTATAAAGATTAAACTAATGATAAACCAGTAGTGCAATATTGTAGATGTCATAAAAACAAATGAAAGCATATATTAATATGTGGATAAAGTTAAGTCACTTTGAGATATGCACTGTTTATCGCGATTTATCCACAATCGTGTATAACTTGCGCTAGAAAAAAATATATTATATATAAAATATATTAAAAAATATATAAATTGTCGGTTGGATCAGTCTTAATAAAGGTATTTAATCGCGAGATTACGGAATAATATATAAGAAATATGTATTACAATGAATTTAATCAATATAGAACAAATCATTAAAAAATCAAATTTTTATAACCGCTAAATAAAATATTTACTCATGGTATAAGATAATTTTATTTTTATGTTATAATTTTATTCCTTTTTTGTGTTTTCTGTTTATAGGGACGAATAGCACGCATATTATATAAGCCTGTCTCTTATACACATCTGACGCTGCCGACGATCTTACGCGTGTA
>ERZ1090881.30-NODE-30-length-70629-cov-88.453241_pt1 | contig 70629 bp, 63 predicted proteins | sample MGYA00478470_ERZ1090881 | MGnify/ENA primary metagenome ERZ1090881 (study PRJEB33644, sample SAMEA5815736) | chicken gut metagenome | biome: Chicken; feature: Gastrointestinal Tract; material: Caecum | place: Ireland | collected 2019-01-01 | study: A study of the...
ATGTTACAGTGCCTGTTGCAGTTGCAACCAGCGTTGCCGTGTCGCCGACATTGAGAGTAAGACTTGTTTTGTCCAAAGTTACACTGTCAGTAACAGGGGGTGTTACTTCATTCACCGTTACCGTGCAGGTGGCTTTTGCCGTGCCACAAGTTGCGGTTACCGTTGCCGTGCCTGCACCTACTGCCGTAAGTTTGCCGTTTACAACCGTTACCACTGAATTGTCGGATGTAGTCCATGTTACAGTGCCTGTTGCAGTTGCAACCAGCGTTGCCGTGTCGCCGACATTGAGTGTAATGCTTGTTTTGTCCAAAGTTACACTGTCGGTAACGGGTGGCGTAACCGTGCCTCCGCCGTTGTTTTTAGTTGCCAAATAGGCAGGGTAGGAATTGCTTACATGTTTGATGGCGCTTGTACTGAAAGTATTGTAGGTGCCGTAGGTACCTATGTAGTACTCAACATTGCTTCCGCTTACCGTAACGGTAGTTTTGATGCATTTGTTTGCCGAGTCATACGTCCACACCGTTGTTGCAGTAGTTTTTGAAACAAGATTGACGTGTGTGCCGCTAACTTCGGCATTGAGGTAGTTTTTGGAACTGCCGTTTTTGAAGTACAGACGGAATCCGCCCGTTACTTTTTCCACATACACGTCGTCGGCAGAATCGATATCCTCGGTGGAAGCCATGTAGTAACTACTTGCCACCTTGTTTTGGATGTACAGCGTCTTGCCCAAACCTTCCTGGTCAATTACCAACTTGTAGGCAACGTTTTCCTGCAAATTGTTCATGTCAACAGGTATTGCGTCGCCGTAATCGACTGTTACCGTAATGCCCGTTACCGTTTTTGTAATGTTGCCGTACTTGCACACCACCGACGTAGTGCCTGCCGTGAGGGTGGCAGAAAGCGTGGTGCCGTCCAACCATGTGCAGGTGTTTGGCGGAAGGTTTTCCGAAGTGCCGTCGCTGAACGTTGCAAGAATCGTAAGCCCTGTCGGGTCGAAGGTGTCGCCCTCGAAATAGGCGGTTTTGACAGGCGCACCGGAAATGGTAATGTCGGTTACCTGTTTGACGGTTACACGAGCGGTGGCATAGATGGAAGCGTCATCCTTGTTGCGTGCCGTGATTGTAACGGTACCCTGAGATTTTGCCGTAACCACACCGCTGTCGGAAACGGTAGCAACCGTGTTGTCGGAAGAAGTCCAACTTACGTTGGCTCTTGCGTTGGAGGGTGTGGGTACCGCCGTCAATGCGTAGGTGTCGCCTACGGAAATAGTTACCGTTGAAGGACTGATTGCAAGCGATTCCAACACGGCGGTGTTGAGATTGCCGTAGGGGTCGTCGCTTTCGGCAAGTACCTGTTGCAAAGCGTTGTTGTAACTTTCGCCGTCGTAGCAATAGATTTGTGCGGCATATTCGGGATGATCGATGAAGGGGTTGCGGTTGCCCTGCAAACCGAACACCGCTTCGTTGCGGCGTATTTCCTCTTCGGTGGGGGGTTCTTCAAGGTGCCATTTGAGCAAAGTGGAAATTTTACCTATTGTTTTGCTGCTGCCGGCTCCGTCCACAAATTCAAGATTGTACTGGTCGCCCCAACGTGTTTGCATGTAAAACAAAATTCTCGCCGTTGCTCCACGGTAGCCCTTTGCAGGGTAGAAGAAACTTCCCGACGAGTAGCACAGTGCGTCGGCACCGTAGGCGGAGTTGCCGTAACCGGAACTTCCGTTTTCCTTGACAATGTTTGCGGAAGTTTGCGCAACTTCGTCAAAGTTTTTGCTTCCACGGGTGGAGTTGAGTTGCGTTTCCGTGGGGCGAAGATGGTGCGCATCGCTGCCCGGGCCTGACTCCGCAGGGAAAGCATCGCCTCCGTCCTTGGGCCACACGTGTTCACGGTTGGTGGCGCCTACACTACCGCCGAAACCGCTGAAAGGCACCGACGTTCCCGTGTAGAACCAAATGACGTTGCCGTTGTTGTCGGGGTCGGCGTCCGATTGAGGAAGCACGTTTGCCAAACCGTCGTAACTTGTGTACTTGGTGTGGGTGTCGGTGATGAGTTCCGCAAGTTCCGCACGGAATGCACTACCCTCCAAATCGGTGTTGAGGTTGTCGTAGTAACTGCCCGTGTAGGTGTTTTCCCACGTTGTTTCCGCCAATGCCGTTTGCTGTTGCACATTTGGCAAAAGGGGCAAAAAGCCCAGGCACAATGCCACGACAAGCAACATTGACAGTACGATTTTCAATCTTACCTTTTGCATTTTTCTCTCCTTGTGATGTAAGGCGTTTGTATGTCGCAAAAAACCTTTATTTTCGCAGAATAAAACGGATTTACACAACTTACCGTTCCGCCAAATCAGCCTTGAAACAACAAAATTTTCACACTTTTGCTGATCAAACGCAATGCTGTAAGTTTAATTATATCACAGCAAAAAAACGTGTCAATAAGTTGCGGAAAATTCATCAAAATACATCTTAAAATAAAATATGAAATATCTAGTAATTTGAGTGAAGTACTTTTTCGGGAAATAACGGTGGTTTTGTGTTCATCAAAAAAACAAATTTTACAAGATTTTACAACGGACGTACGCAGGGAAGATTTGCAAATAAAAAGGGGAAAATTGCCTTTCCCCCCAAATTTACCATTTTTCCTCTTTGATTTTTTCCAAAATTACTTTGTCGGCGGGACAGAAAACAAAGTCGTCCGTCTGACTGCGCAAAATCCACTTCATATCCATGTGTTCCAACATGTGCGGTTGCTGCAACAGCGTGGCATAAAACACCGTGAGATGCACCGTCAGATCGGGATAGACATGCGTAACGGAACAGAATTCCTCACCCACATCTATTTGTGCGGCAAGTTCTTCCATACACTCACGTTTCAGTGCCTGTTGTTTTGTTTCTCCCTTTTCCACCTTGCCTCCGACAAATTCCCACAGTCCGCCACGAGCCTTGCCGTAGGGTCGACGACAAATGAGATACCTTCCGTCTTTGACGATCAAAGCCGCAACCACTTCGGTGTATTTGGGAGTTTTACCGTTTTCCTTTTCTTGCATAGTTGTATTGTAGCAAAAAATCGTGCGTTGCACAAGTAAAAGAAAAGCAAAAAAGTCAACAGGCCGTTGCAAATTTGCAACGGCCCATGCAATGCAGTTTCAGCAAAAAGTAACAAAAACTTTTGTACGTATTGAAAAATTACGCACAAACGCCAACGTTACTGTTCCTTGCGAGGTTTTTTGACGGGGAATGTCGCAACAAAACGTGTGCGTCCGTTTTCGCATTCGACACGTATGGAACCTCCGTGCGTCTGACAAATTACCTGCGCTATGTTGAGTCCCAGACCGTTTCCGCCGTTGTTTTTGTTGCGGGAAGGGTCGACTGTGTAGAACCTGTCGAAAAGGTGCTTCAACTGTTCTTCAGTGAGTTGCTCGCTGTCGTTTTCCACAGTGAGGTGTGCGTGCTTGCCGTTTGCCGTGAGAGAAAGGGTAATGTTGCCGCTTCCCTTAGAATACTTGTTGGCGTTGTCCAGCAAAATTGTGGTCAGTTGTTTGAGTTGTCCGACATTGCCCACAATGTACACGTCTTTGTCCACCTGATAGGCAAAGTCCTTTTTGTTTTCGTAAAAAATGGCGTCGTAGCCCAGCACTATTGTACCGACGCAGTCGCTGAGGTTGACGTCTTCCATTTGCACCTTCAGACCGTCGTCGTTTTTGGCAAGAAACAGCAAATCGGCAACAAGTCCCGCCATGCGCTGTGCTTCCGCCCGTGTGTTTTCCACCCACTTCATCTGACTTGCCACCGTTTGCTCCTGGTGAGAGGCAATAATTTCCGTGTTGGCAAGTATCACCGAAAGAGGCGTTTTCAGTTCGTGAGAAGCGTCGGCGACAAACTGTTTTTGCTTTATCCAACTTTCTTCAACAGGTTTAAGCGCAATGCGTGCCAACATAAAACTGACGAAAAAGTATCCCAAAATACCCACCGTCAAAGCGCTTAATGTGGAAACGACAAAGGTTGTGAGGTTGTTGGAAGATGCCCCCAAATTGTTGAAGGCTATTTTTACGATGTCGCCATCCGTCTTTTTGATGTAGCGGATTTTCAGGTTTATCCAACCGTTGTCCGCTTCTTCGTCCACAATGGGCTGAAGGTAGCGAGAAAGATAACTTTTGGTGAGTTCGACGTTTCTTCCGAAATACCACGCCTCAACCTGCTGTGTGTGCTGATTGTACACCACCAACGCCACGTCTTCAAAGAGTTTTTGTCTGTCGAAGGTTACGTCGTCCACTGCGGGGTCGTAGTCCAACGCAATGTGCATACGGTTTTCCCTTTCCATGTTTATTCTGCCGTAGCCAACGACAAAGGTTACAATGAGGGCGCAAAAAAGTATCAGACTTGCCGTGATGATGTTGATGGCAACTATTCTTTTGCGAAGCCGTTGTATCACTGTTGTATCTCCAGATAGTATCCCAGCAAACGTTTGGTGGAAATGGTCAGTTTACTGCCGATAAAGTACAGTTTTTTCCTGAGAAAAGACATGTACGCTTCCACGTTGTTGTCGGTTATGTCGGAATCCAACCCCCACACTTTGGATATTATGCTGTCTTTGCTTATTACCTGAGTGGGATTGGAAAAAAGAAGACGCATTATTTCGTATTCCTTTGCGCCCAAAGACACGCTCTTGTCGCCGCAGGACAGGGTGTAGTTGGAGGTGTTGAGGGTGGTGTCGCAGTAGGTGAGACGGTCGTAGACTATTTCCGATTGTCTGCGGGCAAGCGCACGCACCCTGGCAAGCAATTCTTCGCTGGCAAAAGGCTTGGTGAGGTAGTCGTCGGCACCGCAATCCAACCCCTTGACACGGCTGGCAACCTCGTCTTTTGCCGTAAGCATAAGCACAGGTACGTTACACTTTGCCTGACGCAACTTTTGCACCACCTGAAAACCGTCGGTGTGCGGCATCATTACATCCAGCACCACCACGTCGTAGTCGCCGTTTTTTGCATAGAAAAAACCGTCGTCACCGTTGTACACCACGTCCACAACAAATTTGTTGCGGCGCAACAGTTCTCCCACGACGTCCGCCAACTTTACTTCATCGTCAACTACAAGTACTTTCATATTTTCTCCTTAAAACGTTGTGAAAAAGTTGAATTTTTTCTGTGATTTCCATGTTTAGGGCAAATGCGTAAAAATTACCCACAAAAAATTTTCCCCGTATCGCTTGCGTATTTTGCAGTATTGCTTGTGTTGAGTAATACTCAACCGCACGCATTTTGCCGTTTTTCGTACTACATTTTTGAGGCACGTTGCAATATTAAAAACACGTTGCACTGTAAAAAATAAACTTGTTTTACAAATTGCTGTGTTGAGGGCAAACACGCAAAAATTTTCCACACAACAAATTTTGCCGTATCGCTTGCGTATTTTGCAGTATCGCTTGTGTTGAGTAATACTCAACCACTCGCATTTTACTGTTTTTCGTGCTACATTTTTGAAACACATTGCACCGTACCGCAGATAACACACCCTATCTAACGACAATATAACGTATTTCACTTAAACATGACTGAATGTATCTGCAACGATATTCGATGAAAAGGACAGCCGTTGCCGAACGTTTCACCTTTCACTTTGCAAAACCGTGCCTGCAAAAAATCTAACAACTTATGCAACAGTTGCACGGAAAACCAAAGGGAAAGTTTCTAATAAAATTTGCAAAAAGTTGTTTTTTTAAGGCTTATTCAAGAATCGGCTGTTATACTTGGCACAATCAAGGCGACAATATGTAAAACCCTCTTTTGTGTTTATGTTTAATCTCCTCGGTTGCCTTGATGACGCCACAAGTAATTGTGGCGTTTTTTTATTGCCTGATTACGTGCAATGCAAATTCAGGACGGTTGCACAAAGCCGTAACTAGTATACAAAATAACCTTGCAAAAGTTAACCTCCGCCCTGTATTCAAAATGTTTTGACTGCGTAGCATCACGTAAAACATTTTTTGTGCAAATTTACACTGGCACCTTGCCTGATACGGTAAAAGTCAAAAAACGCACAAACTGCCGTCAGCCCCTTACGCAACGCAAATCATCCGTTAGCGAAAATCCGTCTGCCTGCCGATATTCACGTCGCACGTTTCAAATTGACACAAAAAAGCCGTACCGTATGGGAAAATTCCGTCAAAGGCAACAACTACCGCTACAAAAACACGGCGTAGAAAGACAAAACTTTACACTTGCAGAAGGGACAAAAGCAGTTGCCGTGCCTGCAAAACATCATCGGCAAGATGCGTTGCTCCGTGTTGCAACAAAAATTCCTTGGTGCGAAATCCCCAAGTTACCGAAACACAGGCAATTCCCGCATTTTTTGCCGTTGCCAGGTCGACGTCACTGTCTCCGCAATAGACGGCAACGGGATTGCCCTTTGTTGCAAGTAATTGCAACAGCCTTTTTGCAGAAGGTTTAATCTGATTGTCGGAAACGGTGCCGCACACGCAATCCACCAAACTCCCGAAAAGTTTTTGACACAGCGGTCTTGCCACATTTTCGTCTTTATTGGTGTGCACTACTACCAAAATGCCCTGAGAATGCAGATATTGTAACAAATTTTCCACACCGTCGTAGGGTTTTGTGTTGTCGAAGCCGTGTTGCGAATAGAAGGAACGCTGCAACGCCAACGCTTCGGGTGCCTTGTTTTGCATGTCTGAAGGTAGCGCACGTTTCATAAGCACGGCAACGCCGTTGCCCACCATTTGGCGCACTTCTTCCACTGTGTGAAGGGGTGCGTTCAGTTGTTTCATGGCAAAGTTTACGCTGTTTGCCAAATCCTGTATTGAATTGACCAATGTGCCGTCCAAATCGAAAACGACGGCTTTTTTGTATTGTTTCATTGTATCCTGTGTAGTTTGGCAAGTCCGCCACGAGCCGTTTCACGGTAGTTTTCCGCAAGGTCCTTGCCCGTTTCGTACATGACGGAAATTACCTCATCCAAAGAAATTTTTCTGCTGTCTGTCAAAAAACTTGCAAGACTTACGGCGTTTATTGCACGCATTGCCCCCACTGCGTTGCGTTCGATACAGGGAATCTGCACCAAACCGCACACAGGGTCGCAAGTCAGCCCCAGGTGATGCTCCAACGCCACTTCGGCACTGTATTCCGTTTCTTCTATCGTCATTTTGTTGAGATAGGCAAGCCCCGCAGCAGCCATGGCGCACGCAGTGCCTACCTCCGCCTGACAGCCGCACTCCGCCCCCGAAATGGAAGCGTTTGTCTTTACGAGATTACCCACAATGCCTGCCACCAGCAACGCCTTTGCAATGTCCTCGTCGGAACAGTTTTTTTCCTGCTGAGTGAACAGAAACACCGCAGGCAACACCCCCGACGCTCCGCATGTGGGCGCCGTTACCGTTTCTCCGCCGGAAGCGTTTTGTTCGCCTACGGCAAATGCGTAGGCTGCAACTACTCTGTCCTGATGGGATTGTGCCGTTTCCCTCTTTTGCGGGTCGTAGTACAGTTGCTTTGCACGGCGTACAACGCCCAGTCCGCCGGGCAAAATTCCTTCGGCATTCAGTCCTTTGGCTATTACCTCTTTCATTGTCGACCAAATGCCTTTGGCGAAATTCAGAATGTCCGCTCCCTCAAAATGCATTGCGTAATCGCACAAATCCATTTTGTTTTGAAGACAAAACTGTTTTATCTCGGCAAAACTGTTGTGCGGATACACTTCCGCCTGCTCCTGCAACTTTTCCCCTGCACGCACAATTTCTCCGCCGCCTATGCTGAAATACTGCTGACGGGCAATTTCTTTGCCCTCGCTGTCGTAGGCAACAAAATCCATTGTGTTTGGGTGAACACACTTGGATTGTTTGTCAAAAACAATTTCAATGTTTCTGTCGCCGAATACGCTTTTTATTGCCCTGTCGGTGCCGTGTCCTTCGCCTGTGAGTGCCAAAGAACCGTACAACACCGCTTTGTAACGTGGCGCATGGACGGTTTTCAAAAACCTTTCCGCCGCCTTTGCAGGGCCCATAGTGTGGGAACTGGACGGACCGATGCCCTTTTTGTACAAATGACGTAAACTTTTCATTTTCCCTCCCAAATGATGGTAACGGGACCACGGTTTTGCTGTTGAATTGTCATGTCGGCGCCAAAAACGCCGATTTTTGTAGGTACGCCCAAATCGGCAATAAGTCGGGCGGTATTGCGGTACAATTCGTCGGCTCGTTGGGGATTTTCCGCATTGATGAAACTGGGGCGGTTGCCTGCCGACAAACCCGCAGCCAAAGTAAACTGCGAAACAAACAGCACTTCCCCTTGCACGTCTTTGACGGAAAGATTCATCTTGCCGTTGCCGTCCTCGAAAATACGCAACTTAACAAGTTTGTTGGCAAAAGTACCGCACAGTTTTTCACTGTCGCCCTTTTCCACGCAAAAGTACACCACGAGTCCCTTGCCTATTTGGGAAATCAGTTCGCCGTCCACCGACAGCGTTGCGCCTCCCACACGCTGAATAACCGCTTTCATTTTGACCTCTTTGTTTTTTTGAATACTGTTTTTGTACTGCCATGCCACCGCCGAAAAACCACTTCTTCAAGACACGCGAAACAGCACGCACAATAAATAACTGCACAAAACGGCATTTATAATGTACAAAAAATACATTACTAACGCTGTTTTTGCACAAAATTGCCGTTGCCTTGCCGTATTTGTTGCCAGCGGGAAAACCTCAACAACAAATAAAATCAACTTGTTCCGACAATAAAATGCCTTTTCACAAAGCCTTGTTTTGACACGCTACCGCCTTTGTTTGTGTTACCAAAAGTCTTGCCTGTCAAAGCGACGTTTGAATTTTGTAAACTTGACGGCGCATTTTTTTTGCCATTTTCCGCTACCTGCATGCATTTTACAAACGGCACCTTGCAAAGTATTTCTGCCCTGCCGAAACATTTTTGTTGCATGGCTAACTGTTCAATCGTATTGGTTGCCCTTGCAAAAACTTGCATGCAACGGTGCAATGCTTCATACATGCCGACTTTCGCACTTTGGCGCACCTGACGTTGTGCCAAAATGTCATTGATGAAAATTCAGTCGTCGTACAATGCAATTATCGGTTGTTCCAAAAGTTCTTCCACCTGCTTGCGTGCCGTCTTTGCTTCCGGAATGGGATACAGCAAAAAGACGTGCTGCATTTCGGGATAGTCGTAGAGGGTGAAATCCACTCCCTTTTGAAGGGCATATTCCTGCAATTTTTTGCAGTCGGGGTAAAACAGTTCCGCTCCGCCGACGAAAACGTGCATTTGGGCAAGTTTGTCGGTAAGCCCGAAAAGAGGCGACGCCATGTAATGCCCCACGGGCAGTTTGTGGCGGTAGCATGCACCGAAGAAACGCAGTTCGTCTATGTTCAGCACAAAATCCGTCTTTTGACTTTCGGAATAGTCCCCCGTGAGATCCACGTCCACCCAAGGGGAAAACAAAATCATCTGTCGTGGTTGCGGACAGCCTTTCACGGCAAGATACTCGCACAACGCCAACGCCAGACCGCCCCCTGCGGAATCGCCCATCACAACGATGTTTTGCGCTCCGTACAGGTTGACAAGGTGCATGTACACCTGTTTCATGTGCGTAACTGTTGAGTAACAGTGATGTTGCGGCGCCCTGCCGTACAATGGCAAATACACCGTTACGTCCGTTTCCCGTGAAAGTTGTTGCAAAAAACGCCAATGAAAAACGAGCGGCGGATCGACATACGACCCTCCGTGCAGATACAGCACGCAGGTTTCGCCCATGCCCAACTTGTAGCAAACCGTCTTTTCCACAATTATTTTTTCCGGTCGCACTATCATTTGCACCACAGTGGGAAGTTTGTACTCCTGGGCATTTTGCTTGCGTTTTTTGTTGAGTTCCTGTTGAAGATTGCCGTGTGTGCGCAACGATTTTGAACGGCGCAACAAGGTTTCTATGGCAGAACACTGTTTACTTTTCAAATGTTACCTCATTTTTCCTGTGTGAATGGTAATAACTTCAAAAAACATTATATCACACACACAACGTTGCGAAAAGGGTTTTTCATCACCTTGCGTTTTACAATAGGCTGTGCATTGCAAAACCCTTTTACACAACACAACTTGCAGGAAACACGCCATTTTGTCGCCTGAAACATCAACGTTTACAAAAAGCAACGTTAAACTGCTTTCAAACGTGGAACAAAGCAAATAATGTTGTACAAAAACGCATCAACAAAAACCGATTGCAACACATTTTTTCGTCTGAAAATACCGCAAACGAAAAAAACACGCTGTGCCTGCAAACTTTTGACGGAAAACATGCAGTTGCCCAACCTGCCAAACGGCAATGGCGTTGCGAAAAACAACGCAAAGCCTGCTCCAACACGGACGGCAACCCACCTGCACACAAAAAAACGTACACCGTCCGCCTGAAAATACGTGAAAACTAATAAAAGGACGCTGTGCCTGCAAACTTTTGACGGAAAACATGCAGTTGCCCAACCTGCCCAAACGGCAATGGTGTTGCGAAAAACAACGCAAAGCCTGCACCAACACGGACGGCGACCCACCTGCACACAAAAAAAAACAAAACGTACACCGTCTGCCTGAAAATACGTGAAAACTAATAAAAGGACGCTGTGCCTGCGAAAGTTTTACATAAAACATGCCGTTGCACAACCTGCCCAACGACAATGGCGTTGCGAATAAACAGCGCAAAGCCTGCACCAACACGACAAAACACGCCTGCCCGAAAAAGACAAAACAGACACAGTCAAATTGCATGTCTGTTCACCAACTACAACAAAACGCCCTTGACAAAGTTGCAGACGCCAAGTTTTGCGCAACAAAAATTGCCGTCAGAAATGTTGCCTGTTGCAAAACCGTTGCAAAGCAACAAAATGCTACACGTTTGAAAACAAAAAAAACGGCATCTGCGTGCCGTTTTTTTCATATTTTTGAGAAGTTTTGTACTCTTGGCTTATCAAATTCGTACTTGTACGCCAAACACCGAAGGAATTTACAGACGCAACCGTGCGTGCCAACGTACAAGTTTTTCGTTACCGTGTGTCAAAATTCGCAACAATTTTGACGTTTCTACCATTTGGGACGGATGAAACGCTTTTGCTCCTCCGTGAGGTCCAATCCCAACGTGCCACCCGGATTCATGAGGTTGTCGGGGTCGAAATGATGTTTGAGGGTTTTGAAAATTTCCATCTGGCGTGTGCCTATTTGTCCTTCCAGCCACGGGGCGAAAAACTTTCCGATGCCGTGATGGTGAGAAATTGCCGCACCGCTCTTTTGGATGTGGTCCAGAATACCGCTCCAATAGTTTACAAAGTCATCCAACTCCGTCATGCGTGCAATGAAAATAAAGTACAGATTTGCGCCCTGCGGGTAGCAGTGGGACATGTGCGTCATGCAAATGGTGTTGGGACGGCTGTGGCAGTACTCACGCACCATCTGATGCACTTCTTCCATCTGACTCCACCTTACGGAACATTCCAAAGTGTCCGTCATTATGCCGAAATCCTGCATGGTATCTCTGAGATAGGGGTCGTTGAACCTGCCCTTTTCCCATGCGGAAGTTACTGCGCCGGTGAGGCTCATTGCGTGGTACTTTTTGCACACACGCCTGACGTTTTTGGCAATGTTTTTGCAAAATCCCTTTTCGCCGTCGGTGAAGCCCAAAAACAGACAACGTTGGTGAGGCTTGTAGCCCAAACCGCTGAGAAGCCCTGCAAGCGGACTTTCGTCCACGCCGTACAAACGCATCATGCAGTCCGTTTCCTCCGGGTCGGACAAACGGAAAACGCTGGGTCTGCCACACTCGCATTGCATAATTTCACGGGCGGCGTCCATTGCCGACTTCCAATCCTTGAACATGTAACTGAACTTGTAGTGATTTTCCGGCATCCAACGGAAAATGCGCAGCGTAACGTGAGTAAGCACGCCGAAGGTGCCTTCGCTTCCCATCATTATCTGATTGATGTCGGGTCCAGTTGCCTTTGCAGGGAAAACTTCCGTTTTCACCGTGCCTGTGGGGGTAGCGTACTCCTGAGCAATTACTATGTCTTCTATTTTTCCGTAGTAGGTGGAATTTTGCCCCGCTCCACGGGTTACCGTCCAGCCACCCACCGAACTGTACTCGAAGGATTGCGGAAAGTGTCCGCAGGTGTAGGCACGCTTTGCCCCAAACAGTTTTTGGGCGTTGCGCAGCGTTTCTTCGAGGTGAGGACCGCTCATTCCTGCTTCCACCGTGATGGTCTGGTCCACTTCGTTGAAATCCACCACCTTGTTGAAGTTGCGACGCATGTCCAGCGAAATGCCTCCCTTTATCGGCTCCACGCCACGGGTAACGGAAGAACCTCCGCCGTACACGTAGAGAGGGATTTTTTCCTGCGAGCAAAATTCCACGATACGTTCGATTTGTTGTTTGTTTTCGGGGTACAGCACCACGTCGGGAACGTTGTCGCAAATGTGTTTGCGCAAACGCAGCACGTCGAACATGGTTTTGCCGTAGGCAACGGAAAGCCTGTCGTAGTCGTCGGTGGAAAGGTTGTGCGCCCCCACTATTTCACGCAAAGCCTGCAACTGCTTTTCCGAAAGGGAACAGGGTTTGTCCAATTTGACTTCTTCCAACCCCAACGGTTCGGCGTACTGTCTGAAATCGTCGTCGGTGAGGTGGAAAATTTCCTTCATCATTTTGTAGAGGTTTTCCTTGGGCACCTTGTTGAAGTCGGGGTCGCCCCATTTGAAAATGGAACGGTAACTGCGTTTGGGCGGTGTTTCCAGGTACCATTTGGGTTCAAAGTCTTTGTACGGCTTGCTCATATTCCCTCCTTGTAAAGTTCGAGATAGAAACTTTGAAGTTTGTTGTACAGTTTGAGATAGATGTTTTTGTAGATGTTGTCGTAAATTCTGACGTTTTTGGGGTTGGGGAAAAACACGTCGGTGTAGTGTACCATGGCTTTTACCGCCTCGTTTTCGTCGGCGAAAACTCCGCACGCCATAAATGTTACCATTGCCGCCCCCAAACCGCTTGTTTCGTAGGTCTGCACACGTTTGACGGGTTTGTTGAATACGTCCGCCGCTATCTGACAAATGAGGTTGCTTTGCGAACCTCCCCCCGCTACGGCAATGAAGTCAATGGGTTGTTTGCCTCGCTTTTCCATGCGTTCCAACCCTTCACGCAGGGCGAAATCGATGCCCTCGATTATTGCACGGTAGACGTGCGCTCTTTTGTGAAAGTCGGAAAAACCGATGATTGCCCCCTTTGCTTCCGGCGTGGTGAGCCCTGCCTGCCAGAAAGGTTGCAACACAAGCCCGTCGCTACCTGCGGGGATTGCCGCCATTTCGTCGTTCATTATCTCTTCCACGCTTCTGCCCGTTTCGGCGGAAACCTTTTCCAGGTGTTGGGAAAAGTTTTGCTTAAACCAACTTATCATCCAATACCCTCGGAAAATTTGCACTTCGGGGTTGTAGTAATCTTTGAGCACCGACGGATAGGCAGGCATGAACTGTTCCGGCTCGAAGTACTTTTTGGTGGAAAACTGCACGGTGCTGCTTGTGCCGAAGGAGACGCTGGCGACGTTTCTGTCCACGCAGCCGACGCCCAAAGTTTCGCATCCCTTGTCCGAACCGCTGGCGTACACCTTCAATCCTTGCGGAATTGCCGTCAAGTTGGACGTTTCCTCGGTGATTTGTCCCATTACGTCGCCGGGACTCACCAACGGAACCATCATTTCCAAAGGTAAATCGAAAACGGGATACAGCAGCGATTTTTCCGTAAGCCATTTTTTGCCCTTACTGTCAAAGGGGAAATGCCCTATCGTCGATGCGTAACTGTCCACAAGGTTTCCCGTCAGTTTGTAGTTGAGGTAGGCGGAAATGTGCACCACCTTTTTCACCTTTTCCCACAGTTGCGGTTCGTTTTGCTGCACCCAACGTGTTTTCACCTTTTGACGTATGGCGTCAATGGGACGGTCCATTCCCACAAGTTTGAAAAGTACACGCTGCTTCAACGGAAGTTTTTGCGATGTGTCGGCGACACGTTGGTCGCTCCACAAAATGCAGTTGCGAAGCACTTGGTTGTTTTCGTCCAAAAGCACCGCAGTGTCTCGGAAGGTGTCCACCGACATTGCCAAAAGGTTTTGCATGAGGTCGGGACGTTTTTGGGCAATCGTGCGGGTAATCTGACACAGCACCTGCCAATACATATCGGCGGACTGCTCCATGTAGCCGTTTTCCTTGCAAAGATAGGGCTTGTATTTCACCTGTTCCTTGATGAGCAGATTTCCGCTGTCGTCGAAAACAATGCCACGCATGCTTTGCGTGCCTACGTCAACAATCAGTACGTTACTCATTTATCTCCTCCATGTCAGTAGTAGTAACGACGTTTACGTCCGTGCCGAAAAGTCTTTCCACAACAACGCTTCCCAACGCCAAAGGCTTTTGCACCTTGACGTCGGCAAGTATTTTCATAAGTTGAGGAATTTTGCTTTTTTCCACCTCACCGTCCGTCTTGACGGACACCACAGGGTAGCCTTTGACGGTGGTTCTGACAGACGATGTTACCGTCCGCATCGGACAGGTGAGTTCCTCCTTGGCAAAGTTGACGCCACGTTTGCACTTGGCTCCCGAAACTTCCACTTCGCCTTCCTTTTTTGTTACCGTCAGCCTGCAACTGTTAGGACACACTATGCACACGAGTTCCATTACCTGTCCTCCAACACAATTTCCACGTCTTTGATGTTTTCACATTGAGAAAAATCCACGCAGACACGTTCCATTTCCGGCGGAAGCAATCGGGCGTAATTTTTGGAAAACACCACGTTGCCACCCACCTTTACGGTGAGTTTTTGATTGGTTAACGGCTTTGACGCACGGAAATACACTATCACTCGGGACAAATCGGCATTGACGTCCAGCATTTGCGGTACTCCGTAAAGAAAATTGCCGTTGTAGTTTATGGGTACAAGATTGCGCACGGATGCGGACTTTGCGGCGTTTTCTCCTGCCGTTTCGCCGCTTTCCGAAACGTAATCCACAAGGTCGTTGACGTGAAGAGCGTTTCCGCAGGAATAAATGCCGTCGGAAACAGTCTGACATGTCTGGTCCACCGCAGCCCCCTTGGTGCGTTTGTCCATGGGTACGGACAACGCTTTTGCCACTTCGTTTTCCGGTATCAAACCCACGGCAAGCACAAGCGTGTCGCACTGTATTCTTTCCGCAGTACCGGGTATGGGACGCATTTTTTCGTCCACTTGGGAAATTTCCACCCCTTCAAGACGTGTTTTGCCGAAAACTCTCGTAACCGTGCGGGAAAGATGCAACGGTATGTCAAAGTCGTGCAGACACTGATGTATGTTGCGGGTGAGTCCGCTGGGTGTGGACTTGGCTTCGTACACGCCCAAAACTTTGGTTCCTTCCAGCGTCAGTCGGCGTGCCATAATAAGTCCTATGTCGCCACTTCCCAAAATCACCGCACGTTTACCCGGCAATACTCCCAGAATGTTGACAAGGTTTTGCGCCGCTCCCGCCGTAAACACGCCGGAACATCTGTCGCCCTGAATGAAAATGCCGTTTGCGGTGCGTTCTCGGCAACCCGTTGCCAGCACTATTTTGTCGCATTGCACCTTTTGCACGCCCTCTTTGCTGACGTAGGTAATGTCAAACCCCTGCCCGTTGCGTTTCACGTCGGTAACGAAACTGAAAAGGGAAGTTTTCACCGACGTCTTTTTCAGTTGACGCACAAATCTGTCGGCGTACTCCGGTCCGCTCAACTTTTCTCCGAAACGAACCACGCCGAAACCGTCGTGTATGCACTGTTTGAGAATGCCTCCCAAACGTGCTTCACGTTCGATGAGCAACACGTCGGCGTTTTCCGACGCTTTTATTGCCGCCGCAAGCCCCGCAGGACCGCCGCCTATAACCACTACGTTGTAAAACATAAGTCAGTCCTCCGTGTTTTTGAGGTTTCCCGTGGCAATGTAACTGCCGACATCCCCCTTCAGAACGTCGCTGTACGGCACACCCGTTTCTTCGGCTATGGTCTTTACCACCAAAGGCATGCAAAAACCGCCCTGACAACGTCCCATTCCTGCACGCACACGGCGTTTGACGCTGTCTACCGTGGCGACGCCCAGCGGATTGTGTATTGCCTGTTTAATCTCTCCCAAACTGACCTCTTCGCAGCGGCAGATTATCTTTCCGAAATCGGGATTTTGCAAAATGAGTTGATTGCGCTGTCCGTCGGAAAGGGTTTTCGTGCAAACGGGCTTTTGTCTCGTACCGTCAAAGTTGACGTTTTCTTCCACATGTTCGCCGATGGCTTTGAGGTAGTCCACGGCAAGCGTTGCAACGTCCTTGCTGAATGCAGGCGCTGCCGTAAGCCCCGGCGACTGTATCCCTGCAACGTGAATGAGGTTTTCCACCTTTTCGCTGCGCTCGATAATGAAATCCTCTTCGTAGGTGGCTGCCCTTACGCCGGAAAAGTAGGCGATAATGTCGCTTTTTTTCATTGACGGACAGCATTTTTGCTGTTTTTCAAACACATTGTTGACGCTTTCCGCCGTTGTGGAAGTGTCTTCGCAAAAGGGCGTTTCGATGGCGTCGGGACCGAGCAGAATGTTGCCGTCCACCGTTTTGATTATGCCTCCGCCTTTGGTGTTTTTGTTTTCTTTAAGCGTTTTGAGTGTGGGCGCAAGGCTTATTGCGTGTTTCGGCACGCCCTGTGCGTCCTTGTCCAAAAGCAGGTCGGTGCCTTTGCGGGGATGTATGGAAAAATACCTGTCCCCCGCCATATCGGCAACGGCATCGGCAAACACTCCTGCACAGTTGATGACGCATTTTGCAGATACGGTACCACGATTTGTGGTTACGGTAACAATTTTACCACGTTGCACGTCCATGTCAAGCACGGCAGTGTCCAACGAAAACACCACGCCGTTTCGACAGGCGTTTTCCGCACATGCAATGGTGAGTTTGTAGGGGGAAACAGCCCCCGTGGTTTCTATTTTCAACGCTCCCACGGCAAAATCGCTGACGGTGGGTTCGATGCTGCAAATTTCCTTTCTGCCTATGATGCTTACGTTTGCAATATTGTGTTTTTTTGCACGGTGCAAGTAACTGCGTGCCAAAAGTTTGATAAGTTTGGATGCAAACACAACGTACTGACCTTCACGCACGAAGTCCACGCCTAAATCACGGCACAAATCACCGTACATTGCGTTGCCCTTTACAACATAATGCAGTTTTTTGCAGGGTTTTTTGAGGTCGATGCCTGCATGCACCATTCCGTCGTTTGCACCGCTGGCTCCGTGAGCAACGTCGCTGTGTTTTTCGCACAGCAAAATTCTGAGGTTGTATCGGGAAAGTTCCCTTGCCACACAGCACCCCGAAATACCCCCTCCGACTATGACGACGTCCCAACTTGTGCCGTCGATTTTTTTGTCGGTAATGTCGGGAAGGTAGCACTCTTTGGTGAAGTCGGGGGGAACAATGTCGTTGACGACGTGGCGTCGACCGCTTTTGTCCACAAACATTTTGCCGATTTTCACCACCGTTTGCCAATCACGGCAATTTCCACGCAAAAAAGTACTGCGCTCGTCCTGGCTGACCTGCACCTTGACGCCGTACTTTTTCCACACTTTGTTGCAAATTTTTTTAATGTTCATTCTTTGCCTCACTTTATCTCAGAGGGCAACTGCCCGATAACTTTTGTTTTCAGTGCAAAACTTCTGTTGACCTTTTCAACGGTAAAATGAACACCGTTTTATATTGCTATTATACTTATCAAATAAGTGAAAGTCAATAGTGTTAATTTTTGCTATTGTGCAAATACGCCCACCACGTCCAAAGAAAAATTGTTTTGACAAAGAAAATTTGCAACAAAGGGCAAGGACACAACGGCATTTCTTGTTTATTGTCAAAAAAACACTGTCTGCACACAAACGGATACAACCGCACCAAAACGTGAAAACACTGCAAAACGTGAAAACACTGCAAAACAGTTTTGAAACACGAAAAAAAGGACTTTGCAAAAAGCAAAGTCCCTTGTAAACACCGCACAAAGCCTTGTCCGAGCAAAATTTACCCGAACAAATCAAATTTTGAAGTACTTTTTTAGATGAACAGCAACGAAATTGCGTACAAAGCGCACGCAACGGGAAAATAAGCGACGCTTCCCACCAAAAACATTACGTCGTATTTACCCTTAATGGCTGTTTTACCGTAGGTTACGGCGGCAAAAATTATCTGCGCAAAGTAATACGCACCCCACAACAGCGAGAAAACAATTGCAACAACGGAAAAGTTTCTCGTTGACGGAGCAGGCGTACCCACAAACAAAGCCATAAATGTTACAGCAAGAAGCATCAACACCGCTTGAATAATGCTTATCGTCAACTGAACCTTTGACCTGTACTGCTGACTTTCGTAATAAGCAAGCATACTGCACCTCCCTGTTTTTGTATTTTACAGTAATATTATATGATACTGCACACTACTTGTCAATACCTTTACAAAAATACAATTTTTTGTTATTTTTGTTGTAATTTATTCGCAACTGCCGTCGACTTTGCAGTTTGATATGCCGTGAGCAATACAAACGCCACGTCTTTGAGAAAATGTCCCTTTTGCAGGCAACAGCAAGAAATTGCACATTTTTCCGAATGAATAAGATGCTTTTGTGGCAATTTTTGTTGATAAACCCGAAAGTTGAAACGGGCTTGACATGAAAATACTTCGGCAATTTCCTTTGGACGCTTTTTGAAAAAAACAAGCATTTATCGGTAAACGACCGCTTGTGCAGAAAGTCTGTACGACCACCACAAAAACAGGCAGACTTTGCAAAAAGCAACTTTAAACAGGCAATTTGTCCTTTTCAACAATTTGACAAAGCGGCAACGGTTTAATCATTCTGTTGAAATCAACGTTCGGCACAACGGTTTTTCGCCGCAAAGGGGCGACTTTACAAAAAATCGAAAGTGTAATATAATAAAATGTAACTTTTTTTGGCTTTTTTTATTTTGAGGTAAGATTTTGACTACTACTGCGGAACAACATTACAAAAAAATGACGGAAACGCCTGTTGTGAAACTTGTAGTTTTGCTGGGTATTCCCACCACCGTGTCCATGCTTATTACCAGCGTGTACAACATGGTAGACACCTACTTTGTGGGAAGCCTCGGCGAAAGTCCGCAAGGCGCAATAAGCATACTTTTCACTTTACAATCGATAATTCAGGCTGTGGCATTCATGCTGGGACACGGTTCCGGAACATTTGTCGCAAAGGAACTTGCCAACAAGGACACCGACAAAGCAAGCGCCTACGTTTCGTCGGCGTTTTTCTTCGGCGGTGTTATCGGCGTTGTTTTCGCCCTGCTGGGACTGGCTTTTTTGTCCCCATTCATGCGTTTGTTGGGCTCTACCGAAACTATCTTGCCCTACGCCCGTGATTACGGACTGTGGGTGCTTGTCTCCTGCCCCTTTATGATTTGTTCGCTGGTGCTTAACAACAACCTGCGTTACGAGGGCAAAGCCTTTTACGCCATGATTGGTTTGAGCGTGGGCGCAATACTCAACATAGGAATGGACTACATTTTTGTGAGTATCTGTCATCTCGGCGTCTTCGGCGCAGGAATGGCAACGGCAATTTCCCAGACAATAAGTTTCTTCATTTTGTTGATACTGTACATAAAAACGGCGCAAAGCAAAATTGCTTTCCGATACGTCAGCAAAAAAATCAAAATGTACCTGGAAATTTTCCACAACGGATTGCCTTCCTTCATCAGGCAGTGTCTGAATTCCGTTTCCAGCGGCACGCTCAACCACCTTGCGGGATTCTACGGCGAACTTGCAGGCAAAGCCGACGCTGCAATCAACGCAATGGGCGTGGTAAACAAAGTTTCCAACTTCGCAATGTGCGTGGGAATGGGAATAAGCCAAGGTTTGCAACCGGTGGCGTCCTTCAACTACCAAGCCAAGGAATACGACAGGGTGAAAAAAGCCTACAAGTTTACAATGCTTATTGCTTTCGCCTGCGTGGCGGTTATTGCGCTTCCCGTGTGCATTTTTACGCAAGACATTGTTGTTTTATTCCAAAAAGGTGAAAATACGGTGCAGATTGCCGTACCTGCAATGCGCTACGCAATGATAGGAATAATGTTTATGCCGATATTTATCCCCATCAATATACTGTACCAAAGCATACGCAAGGCAGGTATCGCATCTGTTTTGGCGTTGCTTCGCTCGGGGTTGGTGTTTATTCCCGTTTTGTTTTTGCTGACGTCCCTTTGGCAGATTACAGGTTTGCAACTGGCGCAACCCGTTTCCGACGTAATAACTGCGCTAATCAACATTCCGTTTATCCTGTACTTTTTCAAAAGCACGCCTGCAACGCCTGCCAAACAAATTGCAACGGACAGGGCAACTGCAACGCAAAATACCGACGGGCAAACTTCCGCTCAAACGCAGGACGACAACAGCGACAAATGAAACAACTGACGGTAGACAAAAACCTTGCGGGGAAAACGGTAAAGGAATATTTTTTGTCGCAGGGCTATTCCACCAGACAAATTAAAAACGTTAAATTTGACGGTTACATTACCGTCAACGGACAACCCGTTACCGTGCGAAAAGTGCTGAAACTGGGGGATGTGTTGTGCTTTGAAGGAACGGAACTGCTGAACACGCCGACTTTTTCCTCTCAAAAGGCGCAACTGCTGTTTTGCGACAACTGCCTTTATGTGGCAAAAAAGCCCTACGGCATTGCCACCCACCCCGACAGAGCCTACAACGGCGACACGTTGGGCAACAGGCTTGCGACAACTTTCGGCAAAGATTTTCGCCTGCGTGTGGTAACACGTCTGGACAAAACTACCAGCGGACTTGTGCTGGGGGCGTTGGACTGGTTGACGGCAAACAAACTCAACACGCTTCAACTGCATCACGGCATTGAAAAACGCTATCTTGCAGTTGCCGAAGGTGATTTGTCTGACGGGCAATGCCCTTTGCCTCTCATAAGATTGGAAAACAAAACGGAAGTTTCCCCAAACGGGAAACCTGCGCTCACGCTGTGGCAGGCTGTTGCGCATTTCGACGGCAAAACATTGCTGTGCGTAACGCCGAAAACAGGCCGCACACACCAGATACGGGCGCACCTTGCACACGTCGGACACCCCATTGTTGGAGATGTGCTGTACGGGGCGAAACCGTCGGCACGAATTATGCTGCACTGTGCGGAAATACGGTTTGTTCACCCCGAAACAGGAAAAGAAATTGTCGTTACCGATTGCGACAATGTGTTTGACGGCTGTTTTTTGCCGTGGTGCGAACGGGTGAAACTGCCAAATTGACAACGATTTTCAATACGGGTGTTTGTTTTTGTAACAAAACAAAACAAAAACCCTGTTTCCCCACAAAAAAAACAAAACTGTCGTAAAAGGTAAAATTTGCAAAAGAAAAACGGAGGAATGCTCCGTTTTTCTTTATTTATTAAGACTGTCACCTTTCAATTTGCCGATACATTTCTTTGATTTTGCAACACTTTGTTTCGGTACTTTTACAAAACAGTTCTTCAAGGCTGCTGCACTTTTTGACCGTTCAGGTACAGCAGACTGACGGAGTTTCCTTTAACAAAGTATCCTTCGTGTGCCATTTCCAACAAAGGAAGGTCGCTCATGGAATCGGTGTAGAATTTTTCTATCGGGGTGTCGCCGAAATTTTGGCGATAGACGTCCACCTTTACACTACCCCAACAGTGGGGACTTTTGCTCAAAAAGGTTTCAGGACTGTAGTTTGTGGCAAAACAAGTTACCCCCAGACGGTGGCACGCTTCTTCCACAAGGTACAAAGGCGAAGCGGAAATTACCACATCTTTGTCGCTGTGTTGCGACAAATACCAACTTTTAATGTGCTTAAAATTTTTGTCCCAAAAGCGGACGATAAACTTCTTTTTGCAGGGCACAAACAGTACAAAAGATTCCAGCACGGACAAAAACCTGTCCTTGTTCAGTATCTTTACTGCGTACAGCAAGCATGCCACAAGTTGCACAGGCAAATACAGCACAAGATAGGGCAACCGCACAAGGCAGTAGCCGAAAAATCTGCGCACGCTGTTGCCGTGCAGTATTGTTTCGTCAAAGTCAAAAACTTTCATTTGTGTATTGTACCACACACGGCGCACCGCTTGCAAGCGTATTTTTTGCGCTTTTCATTTTCGCAAAAATTTGTTCAATTCGTTGACTTTTTTCAAACAGTGCGCTATAATAGGTGAGCATTTGAATATGCGCCATTAGCTCAATTGGATAGAGCGTTGGTCTACGGAACCAAAGGTTAGGGATTCGAGCTCCTTATGGCGCGCCAAAAAAAGGACTGCTACAAACGGGCAGTCCTTTTTTTGGCGCACCGCTCCACTGCGTTCCGTAGGGCGCGCTTGCTTCGTTTTGTGTCTTTCTTTGGACTGCTACAAACGGGCAGTCCTTTTTTGTTTTTCAAAATTATTTTCCCGAAAATATGCAAAAACACAGGGAATATCAAAAAACTTCAATAAAGTTTGCAGATGCATTGTTTCAAATTTCACAATAAAATGCGTGCAGTTTTTCCCGTGAAAGACGCAAAGCCGTTTTGAAAACATTTGGCAAAGAGCGTTTTTGAGCATGGCTTCGGAGGCAATACACGCAAAAGGCTTGCCCTCTACCCCAAACAGCCACGTAAAATGAACACAAATCATAAATTTTCCCGCATAGTTTGTAGAAATCAAATCATTGACAGACGGTAAAAGCAAAACTATAATGATTACATCAAAAGGAATAGAAGGAGGTTTTGATATGAAAAAGTTTATGTTGAAACTTGTAACGGCAATTTTGCTGCTTACCCTCACGTTTTCATTGTTTGCCTGCAAGCCCAAAGATCCGCAAGAGGAAAACACCACCTATTCCATACAGGCGCCTGCGCAATCGGAAGTTTATTCCGTGACGGAGCTTCCCCAAAGTGCCACAAAAGGCGCAACAGTATCTTTCAAAATAGTTCTTACGCACCCCGACGACACCATATTGAACAGCGTTACCGTGAAGGGGACAAATACAAATTTGCAACTGAAAGCGTCTGCCGACGGCAACTACACTTTCAGCATGCCGAGCGAACCCGTTTCGGTAACGGTGGACGCAAGTTACTACCCCGACAACGACTCCGACAACTTCCTTTCTTGGGACAGCGACAACGTTACTACCGTTGAAAAATGGCAAGCCGCATTTGAAGGGGATGAATATCTGGACTTTGCCGACGATTTTTTGCTTACTGCAACAATAACTTCTCAACCGTCGCAGTCCCCCGCAAATTTCGCCCTTACCTCTCACACGGAAAATGCCTTTTCGCTTAACGGCGACGTTGTTCCCGATGACGCCATAAAGGTGGAAGCGTTGTACCGTGACGGCAACCAGGCAAATCAGTTTGTCCTTCGCATAGACCGCACCAAGGTTAGCGCAGGTAGCGCAAAAATTGTGCTTGTTGTGGAAAACGGACACAAATTCGAAGATAAGGCAGTGCTTGCCTGCACCGTAACGGTAACGGAACCTGAGCCTTTGGAAAGGGTGGAAACATGGACGGCTACCATTGTGTTTGACATTTCCGCAATACAAAACGACGAAAACACCCAAAAGATGGCTTTTGTGCTGGAAGACCTTGACTACGAGCAAACAATGTATCTGCGCCCCAGTCAGATGTTTGACATAGAAGACTTGCAAATTGTTGACGGCAAGGTAACGGTGCAGTTCATCTACGCAAAAGGACACAGTTACTCGGTGAGTTTCCACTACTACATGTCAACTCAGCCTGCCTATCCCACGGTAGAATTTGACGGCGAAGCGGACGGGGCAGAGTACGCCGTCAACCAACTGACTTTTGAAAAAGACGGCGGATGGATACATCTCACGCTAAAATAGTACGGACATGTCAGGTGTTCGATAATGAATTTTTAACAAAGAAGTGCGGTAATCCCGCACTTTTTTTGCAACAGAGGTTGCTTTTTCTGAATTTTTACGCAATACACCGCAACTGAATGTTGCACCGCTTTTTTGCAAATGAAATACAAAGCACACGTACAAAACACAATTTGACGGGCTGTGCAAATCACACGCAATCGGGCAAATTTTTAACGCCTGCGGTATTTTTGCATTTTCCCCTGAAAAACGCCACTGTCGCATTTACGACAGCCGTTTAAGGCGACAATTTTTCAACAAAACGGCACTTTGTTTTGCAAAATTGAAACTAGAAAATGGCGTTTACTATTGTTTCCGCCAAAGCGTTGACGTCTTCCGCACAGTCGTTGTCCAGCCACTTCATAGACACGTTGAACAACATTCCCGAATACAGATAGGGCATGTAGGGCGATTTTTCGGGGTAGTCTTTGCCAAACGCCGTAACGAAATTTTTGTTGAGGTAGTCAAGATACAGGTACTCCAGCCTTGCCTTTCGCAACAGTTTGAAGGGTTGCTTGTTTTGCAAAAACAAGTTGAGCACATCCACCACCACTTTGACGTAGTCTTCCTTGCAACGTGGATAGAAACGTTTTTGAAAAACGTAGTTGTTGCGGTTGTGGTCGAAATAGAAGGTTATCACGTCTTCTTTACTTTTGAAGTAACGGTAAAAGGTTGCCCTGCCAACGCCTGCCTTTTGTACAATGTCCGTTACGTTTATTTTTTCGTAGGAATATTCCTGCATCAATTTGAAAAGTGCCTGCACAATGTAGTGGCGTGTGTATTCCTCGGGAGCGTAATCTGCCATACAAAACCTCCTTTTGTGTCTCATTTGGCGTGACACATCGGCACAATGTGTCTTTTTGCCCTTTCAGACTGTTGATTTTTTTTTGGTCTTTTTCTTATGATACACGTGTCTCACGAGAAAGTCAACGGTAAAATTCTCGTAGAAAAACATCACGGAGGAATCACCATGAAAGAAAAAGATTTTGTAACCTACGAATACAGGACAAAGACGGTTTCGACGGCAAACCAATTCAAAGCAATGGATATGTACGAATCTTTCGGGTGGGAAGTTACCGCCACCACGCCGACTGCCATTGACGGAATTACCCTTTCGCTGAAAAGGGACAGAAAGCAACGTCACAAACAGGAATTGACAAAACTCGAACAGCAGGCGGAAAACCTGTTTGACACGATAAACAGTCTGCAAAGTGCAAAAACACGTGGGGCAAGCATTTTCGCATTCATTTTCGGCATTTTTTCCACTTTGGTGCTTGGCGGCGGAATGAGTCTTGTGCTTTTGAACTCCAACAATCTGCCTTCCGTCATTGGCGGGTCGGTGTTGGGAATTGCAGGCTTTGCCCTTTGCGGAATAAACTACCTCATCTACAAAAACGCCGTAGCAAAAAAGACAAAGCAATTGCTTCCGATAATTGACGAAAACGAGGAAAAACTTGCTTCGGTGCTGGAAAAGGGCAACGACCTGCTGAGCCGAGATATTATCTGAAAAACAAACTATTGTAAAGACAACGGAACGTTGCAACGCAAAAGGCACACCGTCTGACACACAAGCGACAAAAACGCCTATACTTTTGCAAAACACAGGTAAAAATGAAAAAACTTATTGACAAATACACGGGCATGTCCGCCGAAAAGAAGATAGTTTTTAACACCACTGTCGGACTTTGCTTTTCCGCCCTGCTGGCAACGGGAAAATTGTTTTTGGGAATTTTCAACGATTTTGACCTGTGCATAGTCGCAATGTACACCTTTGCAATGCTTTTTGCAAAACTGCAATGTCTGATTGGCATAAAGGAAAACACAAACGCACGAAAGCGCAACACAATAGTTGCGCTTTCGTTGCTGACATCCAGCATTGTGTACATCGCCTTTATGGCAAGGCTGTTTTTTGTGCAGCGAACGCCGTCAACGTACACCTTGAACTACGTGGTACTGCTGGCGTTTATTGCCTTTGCCGAATTGGGTTTTGCCGTTGCGGGAATGATTCGCACCAAACGCAAAGGTCTGTACTACCGCAACATAAAAATTGCCAACATGGGCATGGCTTTGATTGCCATTTTGACCACGCAAATGTCTTTGTTGGACTTCACGGGAACCAAAAACACCGACATTTACAATGCCTTTTCCGGAATAGCCGTGGGATTGTTTATTGCACTCAGTGCGCTGTACGTTTTCTTTGCACCCAAAATAAGCCTTGTGGGAAGGGAAAGCAACGTTTTTGTGGGGGAAGGCACACAAACTGTTGCAACGGACGGGCAAGGCAACGTGAAAATTTTGCTTGTTTCCAGCAGAGTGTACGGCTCCTACGTTTACGTTGCAAAACTTGACGGGAAAACACTTTCGGGAGAGATTCGTCAGGAAGCGTCTTTGTGGAAGAAAATGCACGTAGCGTTAAAAATACTGTGCTGTGTTCTTTCGGAAATTTTGATTTTTGTTTGGTTGGCAGGATACCTTGTCTTTTTCCTGCGTTGCATAAACCTTCCCGCACAGTTGGAAAGAAAAATGAAAACTTTGAACTTTTCCAAAACCGACCTTCAAAAAACAATTTCGACACAGTGTGAAATCGCCGAAACACCCTACATGTAACCGTTTGTGCTTTGCAAAAACGCCGGGAAAAGTGCCGATAACGCCTTGTTTGAAAAACTTTTGCAATGTCCGTGCCGTTGCAGTGTGGCACAAAAAAACCGCACCTGATGAGGAGCGGTGTTTTTTTGTTCAGAATTTGTGTACGCGGTAACGGTTTTATTGTCCACCGTTGTAACGTGTGTTGTAGCCGTCGTTTTCGTCGGGACGCAGATTGTTGGGAAACATTGTGTCCGTTTTTATGTCGTTGACGATTTTTTGCAGTTTGGAAGCTACATTGTATGGGTCGTCTATGTCCCACAGCACCTGCGCTTTACCCTTGCCGGAAATGTAAATGTCCCCCACATGAAACATTTTGTCGGTGAGCCCCACTTTGAGATTTACGCCGAAAACGTCGGTGTAATAGATGTTGACTATGTCTATTCCGATGAATCCGCTTTTGATAATTATCCGTTTATCGGTGAAAATGTAATCGGTGTTTTTTTGCCGTTTGCCTGCCGTAAGCAAGTTGGAAGCCCAGACCCACACAGGCAAAAGGTGAATGAGGAAAAACGCCACAAAAAACACCACTGTCCAAGGTGGAAGGTCCTTAGCAGTGCTGACAATGGTAGCAATTATTCCGCCGTCCACTGCAAGCCACAAAATGGCAAATGGCAACATTTTCACCGCCTGCGCCAGAATGAAGGCTTTTCGGTTGGGTTTTCCCTGCCACAAAATTTGTTCGCCTTCCCCCACAAGAGAGGTGTCGTACTCCTGTTGCGACCCGGAATTGAAATAACGCTCGTCAAAATTTGCCATTACGTCACACTCCTTTGCCATTACTTTACCAAACAAAACCGTTTGTGTCAATACTAACGTAACACGTACTTTGTTTTCCTACAAAGGTTTTTTTTCAACAAACTTCCCACTTTTTCAGTTGCTTTACAACAAGGAAAATTCGCCGTGAAACGAACAAACGCAAAATTTTGAAAACACAGGTGATTTTGCGCAGTAAAGATAAACATTACCTTGTCGAAACAAAACACATTGACGTTAGGTAAAAACAGCGAAAAGCCCCCGCAAAGGTTTGCGTTGCCCATGCGACAGGTCAAAACCTCGCGACCTCTGCCATGCAAGCAGTTTTGCGTGTTTACAAAAACAGCGTGATGTATTATAATAGCCTTGCGTAGGTTGTGTACAATTTTACCACAACGCAACAACTGCACGAAAAGAGGTTTTATGAAAGAATTTTTTGCCGACCTTAAAAACGGTATTGTTTCCGTGTTCAAAGGTCCTGCCAAAGAGGAAAATTTGTTTGCATTGGACGGAAGACCGCCTCTCAAAAGAGCCGTACCTTTCGGAATACAACACATTTTGGCGATGTTTATGGCAAACATAACGCCCCTTTTGATTGTTCTCGGCGTGTTGGGACTTTCCGACAGCCCCATTGCAACGCAGGCAATGCTGGGAGCATTGTTCATGGCCGGGGCAGGAACGATAATTCAACTGCTGATAGGCGCCCGTCTTCCCATAGTGATTGGCACTTCTTTCACTTTCGTGGGGGTGTTTTCCACAATAGGACTTTCGGCAGGGGGCGGCGAAGCGGGATACTACACCATTTTGGGCTCTGTTTTGGTGGGAGGACTGATTTCGGCATTTTTGTGTTTGTTCATACGCTGGTGGGGGAAAATTCTGAAACCCATTGTGCCCTGCGTGGTGGTTTTCGCAATAGGACTGAGCCTTTTGCAAAGCGGTGCCACGCAATTTGTGGGAGGCGCTGCCGTGCTTCAAAAACTTGCACAAAACGAAACGGAAGTGCCCTACTTCGCCTACATATTGGTGGCAACGGCAACGCTGTTAAGCGCTGTTTTGTGGCAGATTTTTGCCAAAGGCGTGTGGAAAAACCTCAACATTGTTTTCGGCATTATAGTGGGATACGTCATTTGTCTGTGCGTGCCGGGAATGATTGACTTTTCACTGTTGAAAGTGCAAAACGTTGAAGACGTCATCACCTATCCGCACATTGTGGATTTGTCCAAACTGCGCTTTGAACTTTTGCCCATTGTGCTTACCACGGTGTACTTTTTGATGTCCGTTGTGGAAGGCTTGGGAGATGCCACCGCCCTTTGCACCGACGTGCTGGGACGTCAACCTACAACAAGAGAAATTACAGGCACGGTGGTATTTGACGGATTCAATTCCTTTTTGTGCTGTTTCTTCGGCGCATTGCCACTGACCACCTTTGCACAAAATGTGGGAATCGTAACGCAAACAAAGGTTACCAACCGTTTTACCGTGTTTGTAGGTGCTTGCTTTTTGGTGCTGACATCGTTTTTCCCCGTTGTGGCAAACTTTTTGTGCACCATTCCCGATTGCGTGTTGGGTGGCACAATGGTGATACTGTTTGGTTCCATTGCCGTTGTGGGCATAAAAATGTGCAGTAAAGCGGGATTTTCCGACAAAAACATTCTGATTCTTTCGCTGTCGCTGTGTCTTGGGTTCGGTCTGACGTTGGCAAAAGATTTCTTTTCCTATTTGCAAAGTGCTGGACTGCAAAATTTAAGCGACCTGCTTTCCAACAACGTACTTAACATGTTTGTCATTGCCTTCGTGCTTTCGTGGGTGTTGCCGGAAAATATGAGTTTTACACGCAAAAAGCAGGCAAAGCAAGTTGCTCAGCCAAACGAAAAGACGACGGAACACACCGACGGCACCGATACCGTTGACGCCGACAACGACTGAAAAAGGGCAAAATTTACAAATACGTCAAACGCAATTACCACGCAAAACAAAAATTTTGAACATACAGTTGAAACATTACGAAAAAAAGCCTTTGTTTGTGGGTACACCCATATTCAAAGGCTTTTTTGCTTTCGTTGATATTGTTCACAGATTGGTATTTTCTTGCAGATTTACAAGCGATGTCTTTTCCGCAACAATACAAACGTCCGCTGCTCTGAAAAGGAAAAAAGCAATGCTTTACAAGGCAGTTTACCTTGTCCGCCTTGGATGACTATTGCGTAAAAGCAATGCGTGTCGCTACAACAGTCTTTTGCCCCTTTGGGCGAAGTTACACGGTAAACGGCGTTTGTGCCCTCTGCATCTTGCCTGAAAGCACTCGGATTTGTTGTGTTGCAATGCGTCTTTTTGAAATCAGATTGCAGCCGCCTGCAAAACAACGCAAACTGCCCCGTCTGAAAACCCGTTACCCTTGCAAAAACAAATTGTTTTGTAAGACATTCTACGCTTTTTGTTGCAAAAAGTCGAGTACGTATTCAAAAACAGCGTCCACGGTAAGTCCGTTTTGTTGCATCAGCCGTTGCGTGTCAAAATCGCCGAAGTGTTGCTTTTCGATGCCAAAGTTTTTCACTTTGACGTTGCTGTCGCCAAAGTAGGACGCCACTTTCTGACCGTAACCGCCGTCGAGAATTCCGTCTTCCACGGTTACCACAAGACGGTGGTTTTGCGAAATCGATTGCAACAGGTCTTTGTCCAAACCGGAAAGATACACGGGATTGACAAGCGTTGCCACAACCCCTTTGGTTGCAAGTTGTTCCGCAACTTTTTTGCCGAGAGTAAACATGTTTCCCACTGCGCAAATTGCCACGTCGCTACCTTGTTGCACCACCTGCGACCTGTTGAGTTGCGAGTAGTCCATTTTCGGTGCGTCGCCGTGAACGACAGTCGCAGGCACACGGATTGCCACGGAAAGTTTGTTTTGTTCCGTTGCCCAATCCAGCATTGCCAGGTACTCTTCCACACACACGGGGGCAAGGTACACCAGGTTGGGAATGTTGGAAAGTTCCGCAATGTCAAAAAGTCCGTTGTGCGTTGCACCGCCTCCCCGTGCAACGCCCGTAAGAAACACCAACAGCGTTGCAGGATTGCTGTCCAAAGCAAGGTCCTGGTGAAGTTGGTCGAAACTGCGTTGCAGAAATGTTCCGCTGACTGCGTAGACGGGTTTTGCACCGCCACGGGCAATTCCCGAAACAAAAGCCACGGCATGTTCTTCGCAAATGCCGACGTCTACGAAACGGGCGCCGAAATTTTGCCTTCGCACGGCGTCCATTGCAAGCACTGCAGGCGTTGCAGAAGACACCGCCACCACGCTTTTGTCGGTAACTATTTTTTCCGACAGATAACGGTAGGTGATTTCACTGTAATTTTCGCCGCAGTTTGCTTTGAGGAAAGCCCCCGTCTGCAAAGAAAAGGGACCTCCTGCGTGAAACAGTTCTCGGTTTTGCTCGGCAGGCGCAAACCCCTTGCCCTTTTGCGTGTGAACATGCACCACAATGGGTTTTGCCACCTTTTGCGCCCTTTTCAACGCCTTTACCACCTGCAAAACGTCATTGCCCTCTTCCACGTACATGTACTGCAATCCCAGCGCCGTAAACATATTGTTTTTGCTTTTGCCGTTGGTGGCACGCAGTTTTGCAAGATTTCCGATGTATCCGCCGTGATTTTCCGCAATGGACATTTCGTTGTCGTTCACAACAATTACAAGCGGCGTTGCCTGCTCGGCAATATTGTTGAGTCCCTCGTACGCTTCGCCTCCCGAAAGGGAACCGTCGCCTATCACGGCGACCACGCTGTGCGTTTGCCCCAACAAATCTCTCGCTTTGGCAAGACCGCAGGCAAGAGAAAGGGATGTGGATGTGTGCCCCACCGTGAAAAGGTCGTGAACGCTTTCCTCGGGGTTGGTGAAACCGTTGACGTCATCGTAGCGTTCGGGGAAAAGAAAAGCGTCCTTTCTGCCCGTCAGCATCTTGTGCACGTAGCACTGATGGGAAACGTCAAACACGATTTTGTCCACGGGGGAATTGAAAACATAGTGCAACGCCACGGTGAGTTCCACCACTCCCAGATTGGAACCTATGTGTCCGCCGTGATTGCTGAGTTTGGTGAGCAACACATTGCGCACTTCGTCGCACACCGCAGGCAGATTGCGCATTGCAATTTTTTTCAAATCTTTTGGGGAATTTATTTTTTCAAGATACATCTTATTCTCCTTTTGCATAGCACGGTATATTATATCATAACTTGAAAATAAAAACAGCAAAATGAAAAAAATTGTGTGTTTTCCGCAAATTGTGCAAATTATCATCACCCCGACTCCGTTTGCATTACTGTGGAGTGTTTCTGAAAAAGTTTGCCTGAAAAAAACACACGGACTTTTGTTTTTGAGTTTTTGAAGGACTTGTCGGCACAAAAACAACGAGTTTTCGAAACAAACGCAACGTTGATTTCAACAGTCCGAAAAACTCACGCCGAACGATATCTGTGCGAAATTGCCGTCCAAATCCGTAATTTGAAAAAGCGTTACTCGTGTTGCGTACTTTCACTACTCTTTTGGGAATTAAACTCTCTGTTTCGGTTGTCTTCAAGCGCAATGTTTTACTACCAAACAAAAAGTCCATTTTTATATATCTTGTGCGCCGTTTCGCAATAAATGGAAAGAAAAGCGACTTACAGAGAAGTCGCTTTTCTGATTTTTTCTTTACTTTCGGACTTTTGCATTTTTACAGTGCGAACATTCGCTACAACAACAGTCGCAACAACAATGCTTTCCCTTTTTTTTCCGCAAAACGTATGCAACGACTGTTCCCGACACGATACAAACACAAACAACTATCAAAAAAATTTCCCAAAATCCCATGCTAAATCACCTTTTTTTTCTTTTTGTTTCTGACAATAATTATTGAAGCAACAATCGCTGCAAACGCAATCCACACAAACGACGTCCACCAAAACGAACCCACAGTATATATTATTGCGGAAACAGTGTAACTCGTCGCCAGCCAAAACAAAATTGTTCCTCGGTAACTTTTACCGTCAGGCAATTCGCCTTTTGCCGTACCTACAGCCGCAAAACACGGTATTGTCGTCATGTTGAAAGCAATGAAGGAAATGAGTGCGGGCATTGTAATTCCCGTAGCCATAATCATTGCCTGAACGGCGTCAATTCCGTCACCTGCAGTAACATCCAGTCCTCCAAATTCGATATTCGCCACTTTGGCGAGACACACCGCCAATGTGGAAAAAGTTGCAATTACATTTTCTTTTGCAATAAGTCCCGAAACCACGGCAACACCAAACACCCAACCGTATTTGCCCAACTGACTGCCAAACCCCAACGGAGTAAACAGCGGTTGTATCATTTGACTTAACCCTGCCAAAACACTCTTGTCGATGTCCGAATCGTCCAACAATTGCCAATCAAAAGTGAAGTGTGTCAGCGCCCAAATTACTATTGTGGAAGCAAGAATAATAGTGAAGGCTTTTTTTATGAAATGCTTTGTTTTGTCCCACAGGTGTAGCAAAAGATTTTTAAGTTGCGGAAGGTGATAGGAGGGCAATTCCATTATGAAAGGAGGCGTTTCTCCTTTCAATGTTGTGCTTCGCAAAAGCAAAACACTCAGTATTGCAGTAACAATCCCCAAAAGATACATTGCATATGTAATAATGTCGGCGTTTCCTACACCGAAATAGGACACTATTCCGCCGGCAACGGCTGTCAATATCGGCAGTTTTGCACCGCAGGAAAAAAACGGAATTACCCTTATTGTGGCAATACGTTCTTTGCTGTCGGCAAGAGTGCGAGTGTTTATCATGGCGGGTACAGAACAACCGAAGCCCATTATCATAGGCATAAATGCCCTGCCTGACAGTCCGAAACGACGGAAAACTCTGTCAAGAATAAAGGCAATGCGTGCCATGTAACCGCTGTCTTCCAAAATGGAAAAAAACAAAAACAGCACCAAAATGGGAGGAAGGAAGGAAAGAACGGCTCCAAGTCCGTCAATTATGCCACTGTTGACTAGTCCTATTGCCCAAGACTGCATTCCTGAATTTTCCACAGACACCTGAATTCGTCCCAACAATTCTCCCACCAACATGTCGTTCCAAATGTTGTTCAGTACCACGCCGGGTGAATACACCGCGCCGTCATAAATGCAGGCAAGCCACCTTACACCGTAACTTATCGGTTCGCCTTCGGGGGTGAGCAATCCCAATTCCTGCAAAGACGGCAAGTGAAAAAAGGAAGACAAAAACAGAAAATTTTCACTGAACGTAAGGTGAAACACGGCAAACAGTATTACGAGAAAGATGGGAATTCCCCAAATTTTGTGCGTAAGTACTTTGTCGGCTTTGTCCGAAGCAGTAAGTTGAAACTTTTGTGAAGATTTTCGTATCACTGCGGAGGAACATTTTTCTGTGATGAATTTGTACCTTCCGTCTGCCACAATGGCAGGAAAATCGCTTTCAGCAATATCGGGATGCTCTTTCTGAAATTGTTGAATCAGTGGCGAAACAGACGGCAAGTTTGATTCAGTTTGGTCTTTTTCCACAAGTTTAACGGCTTGAAAAAGAGCATTTTCCACTTTCTCTTGTCGTAAAGCGGCAGTTATGTCACATATTAGAGGATAAAGCGACGTTATTTCCAACACGGTTTTGCCACGGCGCAACTGCGTACTGTTCTTGTAGGCACAATCCATAAGTTTCGCCAACCCCTCTCCACGCAGTGCGGAAATTTCCACAACAGGCACTCCCAATTGCTCTTGCAATTGATTGCCATTGATACTGTTACCGTTTTTTCGCACAACGTCAATCATGTTCAACGCAACAACAACAGGTATGTCCGTTTCCAACAGTTGCGTGGTCAGATATAGATTGCGTTCCAAATTTGTAGCGTCAACAATATTTATTATACATTGCGGTTTCTCTTGCAAAATAAAATTGCGAGCAATCACCTCCTCCTGCGTGTAGGGGGAAAGAGAGTAGATACCGGGTAAATCAACAATAGTGATGGGTTGGGGGCATTTTTTGTAAATACCTTCTCTTTTGTCTACCGTAACGCCCGGCCAATTACCAACATGTGCAGTAGAACCGGTAAGTCCGTTGAACAACGTTGTTTTTCCGCTGTTGGGATTGCCCACCAAAGCAAATTTAATCATTTTTCTCCTCCATGTTTACATTCATTGCTTCCGTTTTGCGCAAAGTCAGTTCGTATCCTCGAACCGTTATTTCCAACGGGTCATTAAGCGGTGCCCTTTTACGCAAAAGTATTTCCGCTCCCGGCGTGATACCCATATCAAACAAGCGCTGTCTTATTTTCCCTTCGCCAATCACAGAAACCACTTTGCCACTTTCTCCCGTGGCAAATTTGTCCAATGTTTTCATTTTTTCCTCCTTTTTTTGTTCATAAACGACCATTTATTCCATTTACTGTCTCACAAAACCTGCAGATGCAACATCTTTCAACACGGCGTAACAAATATTTTTGAAGAAAGCACTCTGTCCAAAGCAATTTTTCCGTCCTTTACTCGACAAACGACGTTTCCGCCTGCAGACAAATAGAGGACCACTTCACTTCCGACAAAAATACCCATGCTTTCCAATCGCTTTTTTGTTTTTTCGTCGGTGACAATACTTACAACTTTAAGGTTGGATTGTGTAGGTGCAAGCATCAAAGGCATTTTATTTCCTCCATAATGTGAAATTTTATTCACATTTCTACTGCTATATTACTATGTTTTCGTCGTGATGTCAAACAAAATATGAAACCTTTTTCACATTTTTTCTAAAAACAAAAAATTTTGTCGGATATCTGCAAATTGTCTTGTGAAAAAATACATCAAGCGTAAGTATTAAGCCTTTTTTAGTGAAAGGGCAGGTAGTTTTACAAATTTGCACAAACAAAAATTTTAAAGTGCTACACGATACAGGCGAAACTTCCGAAAATTTATCAAAAAGGCAAAAAGCGTAATTTCTGACACACCCTGAAAACTGCAAACAACCATGTTTTTGCAACATTTCCGCCAAAAATTGATGGGAAAGAGGTACTCATGCTCACAGTGAATCAGGGCGAGTATTTCAAATTGCATCTGTCATTTAACTCATGCTTGCAATTTTCAAAGAAAAATAGTATAATCGATTTATGAAAAACAATGTAAGACAACCTAAACAGGAACGTTCCATCGAAAAGAAAAACAAAATAATTCAGGCAGGATGGCAACTTTTTTCCGAAGTAGGCTATCACAATACCAATACTGCAGAAATAGCAAAAAGAGCCGGAGTTTCTACAGGTATAGTTTACGGCTACTTCAAAGACAAACGAGACATAATGATAAGCGTGTTGCACCGCTACATTGAAGAAACCAGCCGTCCGATAATGGATATTGTCACGGAAATAACACCACCGTTTAATTTTGAACAGACTGTCTGTAAAATTGTAGACAAAACAATTGAAATGCACCAGCAAAACGCCCACTTACACAACGCTCTTCATGCATTGACGGCAACGGACACCGCCGTAAACGGTGCTTTTTTGCAATTGGAAGATAATCTGACGGAAAATCTTTCCCAACTGTTGACGGAATGCGGCGTAACGACGCTGTATATTAAGGAAAAAGTGCATCTTGCAATGAATATAGTTCAGTCTTTCGCACACGAATACGTATTCGATAAACATGCCTACATAGACTATCAGAATATGCGAACGGTTGTTTGCGACACAATTACCCACCTGTTTGACCGATGAAAAAGAATAGTTGAAAAAAAAGCGACTTGCAACGAAGTCGCTTTTTTACTGTCCTGACTACATACAAGCAAAATTGTATTTTCAAAAAAATCGGCGTTAGACAGTCCTTTTATCTTGCAAGAAGTCTGACCTTTACGTGAATTTCTGCAAACGGTGTACGCCTGATTTTACAATCCAATAACAGCACATAAATGCAAGCCGACGATTTTGCAGTCGTTGTACACAGCATGTCAGCACCATTTTCATCAGGTTGTGAAAGTGATGACGACGCTTTCCTTTTCGGAATAAATGCCTAAAACGACATTGCCGCAAAGCAACCGTTTTTGACCGATTTTTGACATATCGTTTGCAAGTTTTTGCAACCACAGTTGTTTGTGCCGTAAAACAAGCGCAATTTGAAAGCGTCGGCGCAAAACAGTCACCTTTTTCCATTTCGCCTTTGACGGTAGCCGTTGCCATTGCGACAGCATCCTTACACGCACATTTTTACGGTTTGAGGCGGTTGGGACCACGGAACAGGAATGTTACGTCCTTTACGCTGGGCAATTCAAACAGACGCACCAACGTGCGTGTAAGTCCGAGACCGAATCCGCCGTGAGTAGGCGCACCGTAACGGAAAAATTCCAGATACTCGTGCATGCTTTCGGGGTCGATGCCCTGTTCGGCAATGTTTTGTTTCAGTTGCTCGTAACGGTGTTCACGCTGTGCGCCGCTGGTGATTTCTATTCCACGGAAAAGCAAGTCGTAGGTTTTGGTCAGTTCGGGGTTGTCTTCGTGCTTCATGGAATAAAAGGCTCTTGCCTTGGCAGGGAAGTCCACGATGAACACAAAATCGCTGTTGTACTTTTCCTTGACGTACTGACAAATCAGTTTTTCGCCGTCGGGGTCGAGGTCGCCCTTCAACGCACGGGGTACTTCGTAGTTCTTTTCCTCTTTCAGTATTCTGTACACTTCATAAAGGGGAATACGGGGGATTTTGACGTCCATGTCCAACACGTCCTTGCCGAAGTACTTTTTGTATTCGTCGTTGAACTCGTTTTTTATTCCCTTGATGATGTAGGAAAGCAACGCTTCTTCCACGTCCATTACTTCGTGGTGAGATTCGATGTAGGAAATTTCCACGTCGATACCGGTGAATTCCGTGTCGTGACGGCTGGTGAAACTGGGGTTTGCACGGAAGTATTCGCCGATTTCAAAGGTTTTGTCGAAACCTGCCATCATGCTCATTTGTTTGTACAGTTGCGGACTTTGCGTAAGGCAGGCTTTTTGTCCGAAGTAGTCTTTAAGTTCGAACACTTCGCTTCCGCCTTCACTGGACAACGCTGTGATTTTGGGCGTGTGAATTTCGATGAAGTTGTTTTTGTTGAAAAATTCCACTGCGTACTTTTCAAAAGCCGTTTGAATTTTGAACATAAACAGTTTCTTTTCGTCACGCAAATCTATCCAACGGTAGTCCATGCGCAGGTCTTGTCCGCTGTCCGCCTGAATGGGCAAAACGTCGGCAATGCTCATTATTTCCAACGCCGTGGGGTAAATTTCCTTTCCGCCGTTGCGAACGTAGGTGGAAAAGACGCACTCGCCCTCCACCGACACGAAACTGTGCGGAGTGAGTTTTTTTGCCTCGGCATACACCTCGGGGCATTTGTCCTTTTCGATGGTTACCTGCACGGCGCCCGTTACGTCACGTATTACGATGAACATGATTTTCTTGTCACGTATGGTTTCCACCATGCCTTTGATTTTGCACTGACCTTCCGTAAGGTCTTTGATGTAAGTTCTTTTCATATTTTTCTCCCTGTAAAAAGGTAATTCAACGAAGTTCGTTTTTGGTGCGTGGGAAGGCAATGGTATCACGGATGTTGGTCATGCCTGTTGCGTACATAAGGATACGCTCCAAACCGAGGCCGAATCCGCTGTGAGGTACGCTGCCGTACTTGCGCAAATCCAGATAGTTGGCGTAGTCCTCCAACTTCATGTGTCTGTCGGTAATTGCCTGCAACAACTTGTCGTAATCCGCCTCACGCTCGCTGCACCCGATAATTTCTCCGACGCCGGGAACAAGCAGGTCCGTTGCCGCCACCGTTTTTCCGTCGGGGTTTTGCTTCATGTAGAAAGACTTGATGTCTTTGGGGTAGTTGACGACAAACACCGGCTTGTTGTACACCACGTCGGTGAGGTATCTTTCGTGTTCCGTTTGCAAATCACGTCCCCACTCCACGGGGTACTGAAATTCTTTTCCGCTGTTTTTCAGAATTTCAATTGCCTGCGTGTACTCCACCTGCACAAATTCGTCGTCCACCACCTTTTGCAGTTTTTCACGCAAACCCTTTTCGTAAAACTTTTCCAAAAAGGCAAGTTCTTCCTTGCAGGTGTGCAAAATGTCGTTGATTATGTATTTGATAAATTCGGTGGCAATTTCTATTATGTCGGGCAATTCCGCAAAGGCAACTTCCGGTTCTATCTGCCAAAATTCCGCTGCGTGGCGTGTAGTGTTGCTGTTTTCCGCACGGAATGTGGGACCGAATGTATAAATTTTGCCAAATGCCATTGCCATTACCTCACCTTCCAACTGACCGGAAACGGTGAGCCCCGCACGCTGTCCGAAAAAGTCCTTGGCGTAGTACTCTTCGGGAGTTTTGACGGTGGGGTCAAACCCGACGGTGGTTACCTGGAAAATTTCTCCCGCACCCTCGCAGTCGCTGCCGGTGATTATCGGGGTGTGTACGTACATGAAATTTCTTTCCTGAAAGAAACGGTGAATTGCCGCCGACAACTTGCTTCTCACACGGAAAACTGCGTTGAAGGTGTTTGTGCGCACACGAAGATGGGGCAATGTGCGCAAAAAGTCCAAAGACGTCTTTGTTTTCTGGATGGGATAGTCCAACGGGCAATCTCCCAAAACGGTTATTTTGCCTGCGTTTACCTCTACCGTCTGGTTGGCGTTGAAAGATTTTACCGCCTTTCCTTCCACTGCCACGGAAACGCCCACACGCAAAGCGGAAGTGTCCGCCTGACAGGTGTTTTTGTCTATTACTATTTGCAGATGACCCAGCGTTGTGCCGTCGTTGAGGGCAAGAAACGCCATGTTTTTGCTGTCACGGAAACTGCGTATCCAACCGCACACCGTTACGTCGGTGTCAAAGTACTTTTGAGGTTGTGCTACGATTTGTATGATATCGGTGTGTTTCATAAAATTCCTCTTTTTTTGAAGTTTGCAAAGGTGTTTGCAAAAACTTTCTCGCTGTTGCTTATTATAACATTACAAATATTCATTGTCAAACATTGTAACGCAATGTTGCTGTTGTCGAGAGAAACAAAAAGCCTCTCCGAAGAAAGGCTTTTTTAAAATTTTTCAGCGTCTGTTTTGTAAACACGCCTTTGCAGGTTACCGTGAAAATCTCGAACAGTAATACCTTTACTTTGCGGCAAAACCGCACAAGGCTTTACTCACAACTTTGTTGAAAACAAGTTGTAAAACCTGTTGCGTATTTCAAAACTTTGACTGACCGACCTTACCGCAACTATTCCGCTTGGAAGGTTATCGTTACCGTTGCGGAAGTCTGCGAAACGCTGTCCACGGTGATGTCGAAATTTACCAGTTTGCCGTCGTTACGTGTGTACATGGGGAACACACGGCTGAACACGTCCCCCGTCTGCCACAGGTCGCTTTCCGAAGCGTACCCACGAGTGCCGGCAAACTTGTTTTCACCGTCCGCTTCCACAAGTTTGATGAGAGGAATGGAAGAATAGGTGTTGTTGTTGTCGGTGAAAGAACCGTATTCGTCGCTGTACGGGTTGTTGACGGAAGAGGAAACGTGGTAGATTCTCACTCCGTAGGAAGCACCGTCGTACAGGTAACTGTTGGCTTGCGATGCGTGCAACGCATTGAGTCCCGTTGCGGAATACAGGTCGATCAGCAGATATTCCGAGAAGTAGGAATTGTCGAAGTCCAGCATTACAAGCAGGCAGTCGCCGCTTGTTGTGGAAGGCTCGATGGTGAAAGTTTTGCTTTCCGTAACAACGGTGGGGGTAATCCAACCCAACATTATTTTGGAATACACGCCGTGGTCGCCCACAGTGTAGTCCATCATGTCGGCACCGCCCAGACCTTCTCCGCTACCGACGGTCATGTCGTAGTCGTAGTAGTCGTCCAACCCCATGAGGTGTCCCGTTTCGTGAATGTAGGTGGAAGCGTTTATGTTGAGTCCTTCGATTGTGCCGGAGTATTCAGTTCCGTCTGCTCTGTCGGCGTCTTCGTCCATGAAGTCGAATCCGGCAAACAGGTAGTAGTAGGCATCCTTGCCGTCAAACTGTCTGTTTCCGGAGTACCACGTTACGTACGCCCAATAGATGGAACTGTCCGACTGGTAGTCCACGTCGGCGGAATAGATGAGGTATACTGCGTCGATGCAACCGTCATTGTTGGTGTCGTACTTGGTGAGGTCGATTTGCCCTTCCAGCCACTCCAACACTTCCAGCAAAATTACTTCGTCGCCGTACTGCGTGTAGGTGTAGTCGCCGACGTCCACCGTTTGGTTGTAGTTGTTGTAATAGGTAGAGTCGTGCGAAGCGGTAAACACGTTGCCGCTTGTGCCGATGTTGACGCCCCAAATGTCGTAGTTGAGGTTGAGTTTGTTGTAGGAAGACAACGCATAGTAGGAACTTACGCTTTGCCAACCCGTGTCGGCAGCCGTGCCGTTGAATGCCTTGTTGAGTTTTTCAAGGTCGGCGGAAGTTATCGCCTGAGTGTCGGAAAACTGCACGGGAACAACCAGACAGTCGATGTTGCCTGTGGAAGGAAGACCGATGGATCCGTCGTAGGCAAGCAATTTGTCTTGCAAATTGTCGCTGTCAAAGGTGTTGGCGTCGTAAGTCTGTTGAGGCATTACGTTGCCGGAAACGCCTCCTTGACTGCCACCGTCGCCACCCTGACCGCCGCCGCCTACTTCGCCGTTGACGGCTATGGAAGATATGTACATGGATTTGCTTGCTGTCGTTGGGGTGAGAATGACGGTGATTGCACCGCTGACAGCCTCATCGGCTACAAAATTCAATGTTGTAAGTTGGGTGTAATGCGATTGTTGGGCAACAGTTACCAACGTTTCCCCTTCGCATTTGAGAGGCGTCGTGCCAACGGAAACTTGTACCTGCATTCCTGTGGGACAATTTGTGGCAACCGTTACGCTGACCACGGTTACGCCTTCCACGTTGGAGGAAGACACAATGGTTACCGCGCCGCCGTTTTGCAAAAATTGCACGCCACGGTTGTCGTCAAAACTGTTAGCCGTGGAACCCGTCGTGTACTGCAAGCAACCGTTTGCAACGGTGAGATACTGGTCGAGGAACACAGACGTGAGTTGAGTTGCTTCGCCACTGCCACCGCCTTGGCTACCACCGCCCTGACTGCCTCCCGAAGGTTCCGTCCATTTGGCGTAAACCACAATGTTGCCTGTGAGTGTTTCGGGTACAGTCCACGGGGTCGTGCATTGTGCGTCGGTGTACCATCCACCAAACACCTTGTCGCCGTTTTGCGGAGTTGCAGGCAGTTGGAAATTGCTGTCAAAAGGAACAATTATCGGACTTGTACCGTTTTGTGCGTCAAACACCACGTTGTAGCCCGTTGTTACGGAAGGTTCCGTCCATTTGGCGTAAACCACAATGTTGCCTGTGAGTGTTTCGGGTACAGTCCACGGGGTTGTGCATTGTGCGTCGGTGTACCATCCGCCAAACACTTTGTTACCGTTTTGAGGAGTTGCAGGCAGTTGGAAACTGCCGTCGAATTTGACAGTTGTCGGCGCAGAGCCGTTTTGCGCATCGAATGTTACGGTGTACACCGTGGGAGTGCATGCCGTAAGCACCAAAACCAACGCAAAAACTACTGCCAAAAGAGCAGAAATTTTTCTTTTCATGTTGTGCCTCCAAAATAATTACATTAAGCACACTTATTTTATAAAAATACAAACTGTTTTGTCAATGACAAAGCGTCGCAATAAACGTACAAATTTGTAATGCAACCATAAAGAAAAACAAAGTTGAGCAACAACGTAACACTAGCATTGCAAAGGTGTTTCGCACTTTCTGCCAAACCCAATACACCCTTTGCACAAAGAAACCCGTTGCCGACTACTTTTCGGCTGATATTGTTGCATGGCATTAAAACTTATAAAGTGCGCCTTGCAACAGATAAAACTTGCCGTGTGTGAAAACACCGACGTTGCAAAAACAGTTTTGGGCTTGCTTGGTACTTTGCAAAACTCTTGTATGTAAAACAACTGTATAACCACACTTGTAGCAAAACTTTTGCCTGCAAAAACACTTGTAGCAAAACACTTGTACGAAAAATACTTGTGGCAAAATTCTTGTACGAAAAACACTTGTAGCAAACCGCTTGTACGAAAAACGCTTGTGGCAAAATTCTTGTAGCAAAACAAAAAGCGTCCCTTCGGGGACGCTTTTTGTTTTTATGGGGGAGACAAAATGTACACAAAACTGTCGTTTTTTCAAAATTGACTGTTTTCATGTACCGAAAAAGCACAAACGTATGCAAAAATTGCGTACATATCACAATTTTTGTTTAAGTAGTCGGCGCAAACGGCTTCCCTTGGGGAAAAGCGCCGTAGCCACAAAAAAGGCAAAACTTCCGTGAAGTATTTTTTGCCATGACGAATATTTTTCACGAGGCAACACCACCTTTGCCGAATGTTTGTCGCAAAGACGAAAAGGCATGTGCAATATGTCGGAAAGAGCCAAAACGGTTTTTCGGGAATAGACGCCCTGCGCAAATATTTCCGCTTCCTGCTTTTTGAGGCAAAGTTGTTGCAGAACGCCGTCGATTTCGGCAGTGTTTTGCGGAAGCAACATGTGCCTGCGGTAGGCTTTGTCGTCGGAAAACGTCGCTTTTTTGACTTCTTGAAGACCAAAAGCCCGTTGCACAAATTGCTTTACGTCGTGGAAACCCGCCCCTTTTCCCGATGAATACAGCGACCGTGCGGAAAAGTTTTTCCACTCGTCAAGTTTGTCAAGCAAAATGTCGTTTTGAGGCAGTTTTTCCAACTCGCTTCGCATCACGTCAAACACAAAAGCCGACTGCGAAACGTGAGCCGAAAATCTTTCAAAGGAATTTACATTCGTCTGTTGCGAGGCATGCAAACGGTAAAAGTAGTAGCCGAGATGCACGTTTGCCACCCTTGATGCGTACAAGAAGGCAAAAAACGTGATGAGTACGTCTTCGGCAAAAACCTGACGACCAATGGGGTGCATCTGCACCTGTTGACACGCCTGCTGCAAAAGCGTGCGACGAAAAACCTTGTTCCACAACACGTACCAACTGTGTTCCTGCCCCGCATGTTGGAGGTAGCGTTGCAAGCAGTCGGAAGTAACAAAAGTTTCCTTTATCGTGCTGTCGTTTTGACACACGTAGGCTGTTTTTGGGGTGAGAAACGCCCAATCGCCAAGGACTATGTCGGCATTTTCCCTTTCGGCAACGGCGCACAAAGCGCTGTGATAGCAAAAGGATACCTCGTCGTCGGCATCGACAAACGCAACGTACTGTCCCTGTGCCAAACTGACGCCCAGCAGCCGAGCGTGAAGCGTTCCGCAGTTTTCCGTCCTGACGTACTTTGCACCGAAGGATTGCGCCAACTGTGCGTAACTTACGGCAGAACCGTCGTCCACCACTATTATTTCCGTGTCCGTCAACCCGCCCCGAACGCTTTTCAGACACTGTTCCAGCATGTCCGAGTCGGTGTTGTAGACGCAAATTATTACCGAAAGCTTAACCATCCGCCTCTCCAAAACGCCATTGCAATGCCAATTTGCAGACACAACAAAGGGAAAATTTCTTTCATTGTGAAGTTTTCCCTCTTTGGTACAAAAACACACAAAATTTGTAAAATTCCTGACGCCTTTTGCTTGTGTAAAAACAGCGATGCTTTTGTAGCACACACCAAATTAACGGTGAAGGCTGAAAATAACCTGTTGGAAAAATAAACGGTAACTGCACAATTATTTTTATTGATTGTCTGAACAGTTACACCCTGCGCAAATTTTGCCTGTTTTTGATTGTTTTTTCTGTTTGGTTGCCCGTCTTTTCGTTGCTTTCCTGTATTTACATGTTTTTTGCATGTTAGTTACTTGTCTTTTGACTGTCCTTGCCTGTTCTTATATGTCCTTGCCTGCCTTTGCCTGTAAGTAGTCTTTGGGTTTACAAACATTTTCGGCACTGCAAAAACGCTGAAATCCGTTTGCAACGTTTTGCGCAAAAATTCCCTTGTATGCAAAAGACGTGAAAGTTTCATTGCAAGACTAATGGCGTGAAACAAGAATATTTATTGCCACAGTATGTAATAATAATTATTAAAGAAAATAGACACACACTGACGCTTTTTTCCCGACGCAATGGCTTTTCGTGCAAAATGAAAAATTCCTTACGCTGTTTGAGAAACCGCAACCGCAGTTGCGCCTGTCGATAACTCTTTACGCACAAGAAGTTGTTTGTCGTTTAACGGCGGTGTTTTCGACATCGAAAAGCACTTTGAAACGGGAAGCACGATTCCCGTTACATAACGATAAAATTCGTCTGCCAAAAGGCGATTGTTTCGTACAAACTGCCACAAACGCAAAACTTTGCAGCGAAAAACCTCAATCAAAAGCCTTGAAACCTTTTGCTGACCTATGTCTCTTTACGCACAAGAAGTTGTTTGTCGTTTAACGGCGGTGTTTTCGACATCGAAAAGCACTTTGAAACGGGAAGCACGATTCCCGTTACATAACGATAAAATTCGTCTGCCAAAAGGCGATTGTTTCGTACAAACTGCCACAAACGCAAAACTTTGTAGCGGAAAACCTCAATCAAAAGCCTTGCAACCTTTTGCTGAGCGATGTCTGAACGTTGCACTTTTTCAGTAAACTTAAACCTTGTCGGGGTAAACTGAAACTTACATCAACTGTTTGTGTGCCGTTTCGCACCTTTTCGCCAAACTTACAGGCAACCTGAAAGGGAGTAACTTTGCTTGCACCTGAGAGGGCAGACGAGCAAAAACTCTGTCGCAAACGGCGTTACTTGAAATTGCTTCTTGTTGTTGCGGTCCACAGCAAATGTTTTTTTTTCATTACGACAAAACGCAACGCAAAGTTTTCAGAACTACGGGAAAATTTTCCAAAACAACAGGCGCAATTTGCAAACATTGCAACAAACAGTTGTGTTTCGGCACATTTGTTGACAAAGTCGTAACACTTGTGGTAAGATAGTTGATCGACTTGAAGGAAAAACGCAAATGAAACCTTTGATAAGCATCATAATACCCGTGTACAATGTAGAAAATTTGCTTGCACGCTGTTTGGACAGCGTCGTGGCAAACCTGACGTTACAATGCGAAATTTTGCTTGTAGACGACGGTTCCACCGACAAAAGCGGGGAAATATGCGACGATTACGCCTCACGCTACGGGCTTACCGTGTTTCACAAGCCCAACGGCGGACTTTCCGACGCACGCAACTTTGCATTGGACAGAATGAAGGGCAGTTACGTGGCGTTTGTGGACAGCGACGACTTTGTGGAAAAGAATATTTTTGCCACCCTTTACCAACTGAGCAAAAGTGAAAATGCGGAAATTGCCTGCTGTTCCTTTTGGGAGTGTAACGGAACAAGCAAAACGAAAGTTTCTGCAGGCAACGCAACGCAATCAAACGTACAGTTTTTGAAAAGTCTTGCGGAAAAAGACGGATACAAAAACGTTGTAATGTGGAACAAACTTTTTGACGCACGACTTTTTGACGGGGTGCGATTTCCTGTCGGAAGAATTCACGAAGACCAGGCGGTCATTCACCTGTTGGCGTACAAAGCGAAAAAAATCGCCTTTACGGACAAAGCCATGTACTACCACACCAACAGAGGGGACAACATAAGCACGTCGTCAAACTTTTTGCGCCACTTCGACGACGTACAAGCCCTGTTGGAAAGAGCGCAATTTTACCGCAACAACAACCTTGAAGAATTGCTTCCCACCGTGGAAAAACAAATGTTTGACCTTGTGGGTTTTTACAAAAAATGTGCAAGGCACAGGGGCGGTTACAGCAAAGAGGATGTGGAAAAGATTTCCCGCAAATTGGCAATTTGCAAACAGTTTTGCGTGCAATTTTTTCCTTCGATGACAAAAAGACAACAACATGAAAGAAACAAACTGTACACCCTTTCCCCTTTGGACAGGTGGCAGTTGCTTCACTTTGACAAAATACGAAAAAGCGTGTTTTTCCGTGCGTTTGCACGCATAAAAAACGGAAAAGTACCAAACGGAGAAAACCAGTGAAAGATTTGATAAGCGTAATTATTCCCGTGTACAAAATGGAGAAATTCATTGAAAAATGCTTGGAAAGCATTTGCAATTCCTCCTACAAAAACCTTCAGATAATTTGCGTGGACGACGGTTCGCCCGACAACTCGGTGCAACTGATACGCAACATTCAGCAACACGACGACAGAATCGTCGTGGTGAAAAACGCACAGAATCTGGGGCTTTTCCGTGCACGTGTGGAAGGCTTGAAGGTGGCAAAGGGCGAATTTGTGGCATTTGTGGACGCCGACGACTTTGTGGGTGTGGACTGGTTTCGCCTTTTGCACCAAAAAATCACCCAAGAGAACAGCGAAATGGTTGTGGGCAACACCGTCAACGTGGACGAAAACATGCGCTACACCTACTTCAACAACTATCGCAGTTTCAACGTTGCCCGAGAAAAATTGCAGGGCGACGAAGTTGCGCAAGCCTTTTTGCAACAGGAAGGAAGTTGCTTTTTGTGGCATACGGTGTGGAACAAACTGTACCGCAGGTCGCTTTTGGACAGATGCCTGCCCTACTTTTCTCAAATAGATTTTCACCTGATAATGTGCGAGGACGTGTTGTTTTCGTCTGTTGTGTACGCACAGGCGAAAAGCATGTCTTTTGCCTATGCCGACGCCTACTTCTACCTGCGCCATTCGCAGGCGTCCACAAGCACCACGTTGCCCTTTGAAAGAATATTGCGCAATATTGCCGACGCAGGCAACGCATTTCGTTTTTTCAAAACGTTTTTTGTGCAAATAAAACCCAAAATATTTTTGGAAAACCAACGCCACTACGTCAACTTTCTGGAAAAGTACCGCCGCATTTGGTCGGGAGTGGTTGTTTCCTACGGAAAAACGCACGACAATGAAGCGTTGAACACGTTGGAACAGGCTTTCGGAAGCAGAAAAGTGGAAAAACCGCACTTGCACGAATTTTATTTTTACGAACACAGCACCGAATGGTCGGGCGAGTTGGAAAGGGCAAAACAACTGATTGCACTGCCCGACACCGAAGTCGTCAGTTTCGATATTTTCGACACCCTGTTGCTACGCCCGCTGTACAGTCCAGTGGATTTGTACAAATTCGTTGGTAAATTTGCCGCAACGCTTGTACCTTCCATGACGGAAGAAACTTTTGTGGACATGCGCATGATTGCCGACGCAAAAGCAAGGGAAATTGCCGGTGAAAGATTGCGTTTTGAAGACATTACGCTTGCGGAAACGTACAAATGTCTGGAAAAAATTGCCGACATTGACTTTCAGACGGCGCAAAGTATAATGCAGGCGGAAATAGAGGTGGAAAAACGCTTTTGCTACCCACGCAACACAGCCAAACAACTTTTCCAACTGGCAAAACATCTCAACAAACGTATTGTGGTAACTTCCGACATGTATCTGGAAAGGGACACGGTGGAAAATTTGCTTGTAAGCAACGGTTACGACGGCTACGAAAGGCTGTTTCTTTCCAGCGAACAACGCAAACTGAAACGCACGGGCAGTTTGTTTGACGTGATGATAAAGCAAATGGGCGTGCCTGCTTGGAAAATCGTGCACATAGGAGACAACTGGGAAAGCGACATTGTTGCGGCAAAACAAAAAGGAATAAGCACCTTCCACTTGCCCAAAGCAACCATGACAATGGAAAACAAATTTGCAAATATCTTTACGGGAAACAGCCTTTCCTTCTATCTGTCAAGAAACAACACCCTTGCAGAACAAACGCAACTGACAAAAGACCTTTCCGTAAGATGCATGTTGGGAGTTGTGGCAAACAAACTGTTTGACAACCCCTTTGTGCCTTTCAACGAACAATCGCAGTACAATGCCGACGCCTACCACACGGGTTACGCCACATTGGGAATGCACATGTTTGCCCTTGCAAAGTGGATGTTGCACACGGCGCAGCAAAAAGGCTACAAGAAGATAGTGTTTCTTGCACGGGACGGACTGCTTGCCAAACAGGTTTTTGACCTTGTTGCGCAAAGTACGGGCGTACAAATAGAAACGGAATACTTCTTTGCTTCACGCAAGGCGCTTTTGCCATACAGCGTGGAAAAGGCGCAGGACTTGTTTTTCACCTACGGGTACTTCAATCTCAACGAAAAGGTTCTCACGGGAAGAAAAATTCTGCAACTGCTTTCCCCCGTGCTTTTGCCGTTGACGGACAAACTCGCAGCCGACTACAAGCAGGACGGCGTGGACATTGACGAATACATTACCGACAAAGCGCAATTTATGTCCTTTATGAGGGCGGTAGCCAAACATTCCTTCGACATTGAAACATGCAACAACGCAAGAACGCAAATGAGAAGACTGTTTCAGCAACATTTCACGGAAAACTGCGCCACTTTCGACATAGGTTACAGCGGAAAACTGCAAAAAATAATTTGCAAACTTGCCGACAGAAAGGTGGACGTGTTTTATCTGCACTCCAACGGCTACACCACACAGGAAGTGGCACAAAACTTGTTTGAAACGCACTGCTTCTACGACTTTACACCCACAATTTCCGCAATAATAAGGGAATTTTTCATATCCAAAAAGCAACCTGCCTGCATAGGTTACGAGGTTGGCGACACCCTCAAACCAATTTTTGAAGACAGAACTTTTGCCTACGACGAAACTTACGCAATCGAACGGTTTCAGCAGGGCGCATTGGATTTTTGCAAAGACTTTCTGAAAGCGTTTCCCGAAGCGACGTCCATGCCTCTGCGCAACCTGGACGCCTCGTTACCCTTTGAAAACTACCTGCTCAACGCTCCCTACATGGACAGAGAGGTGTTTGACACGGCATTGGAAGAGGACGACATTTACAGCGGCTACCAACAAAAGAGCATTTGCGACATTTGGTCGTGGCACATTGACGACATCAACCACGCAGGAAAGGGACAACAACCCGTGCAATGTTCCTCGGTGGAATACTACATTTCACGTTTTCCCAAATGGAAACGGGCAATGTTTTTCCTGCTGTTTGACAGAAAAACTTTCTGGCAAAAGTTGAAAAAGAACCTTTCTCGCAAAAAACATTGAGTAAAAGCCTTGCCGATTGGCAAGGTTTTTTTGCAACGTATGTGAAATTTTGATACACAAAAATTTACGCCTCGTGAAACGCAAGTTTTTTCGGGGCGTTTGTTTCTGACTTTTCAATTAGATATTCAAATTGCAAACGTGTTACTTTTTACACGCCGCAAAAAGTTGTTTTTCCGCCACTGACCTTGCGGAAAGTCCTGCCTGAGTTGCGCAGTTGACGCAGCAGCTTTGTCCTTTCCTTTTTGAAAAACTTTTGCAAAGGCTTCAGGCGCAGTAATGGACGTTTTCATGTGGTTTACACCCGTATTTTGTACAACTCATTAAAATACTGTTGAAAGATATCTTTTGATGTGGTACAATGTTTTTACACAGAGCAAGGAGGAAAAATATGTCTCAACCCATTTTGCTGACAAATAATCTCACAAAAACATACGGTTCGCTGTTTGCAGTGAACAACGTGAGTTTGGAAATAGAAAAAGGCGCTTTGGTAGGGCTTGTGGGCAAAAACGGCGCAGGAAAAACTACGCTGATACGCTTGCTGACAGGCATAATAACCCCTACGGCAGGAAGCGTTCAACTTTTGACGGAAAGAAAACCCACCACCGTTTCCGCCATTGTGGAAAAACCCGCACTGTACACCAACTTCAGAGCGATAGACAATCTGCGTATGCAATGCAAACTGTTGGGTATTCCCGCAGACGAAACGTACCTAAAAGAGACGTTGAAATTGGTTTCTCTTGCGCCGGAGTCCCGTCTTAAAGTTAAGGAATTTTCCTTGGGAATGAAACAGCGTCTTGCCATAGCGATGGCCGTCGTGGGAAAACCGGAAATACTGATAATGGACGAACCGACCAACGGACTTGACCCGCAGGGTATTCACGACATACGGGAATTTTTGGTGAAACTGAACGAAGAATACGGCACCACCATTATCGTTTCCAGCCATATTCTCACGGAATTGAGTAAATTTGTTAAAGAATATGTTTTCATGAACAACGGCAAAGTCGTTGCCCGCTCTTCTCCCGAAGAGGTGGAAAAACTGTGCGGAAAGCACCTGCGCATCGTTGTCGACAACGTAGAAGTAGCCAAAAGCGTGCTTTCTCAAATGGGAGAGGTGCGTCCGACGGCCATCAACACGCTGGAATTTACCGGCGAAACGCCCAGCACCGAGGTGGTGATGGCGTTGGCACAGGCAAACGTGAACGTAGCCTCCATTGTCAACGTCGGCGACAGCCTGGAAGAATTCTTTATTAAACTTGTGGGGGAAAACAAATGACGGAAATAATCAAAACACTGTTGTTTCGTTTGAAAAAAACCACCTATTTTTGGATTTTGCTTGCAATTGCCCTTTTGTTGCCTGTGTTTGGCGCATTACTCATTTATTTATCTCTGAAAATGGGTGAAGCGTTGAACGAACCGATAGAACAACTGATGAACCAAATGCTTGCCCAATACGGAGGTTTGTCCGGTTTGATGTCCGGTTTTACTAGCATATCATCCAACCCGATGATTCTTTCCATAATTTTCGCTTCGGTTTTTTTGTCGGCGGAATTCAAATCGGGCACCGTTCGCAACGCAATAATTGCAGGAAAAAGCCGTTCGCAGTTGTACCTGTCCTACTACCTTGTGGCGTTGATTGGCGGATTTGGCATTTTTGTAGTGTACTTTTTGTCGGCTTTTGTTTCCATGGGGCTTGTTTTCAGGTTTGAAAACGCAACCGGCAACACGGTAACAGAACTTTTGTACTGCTTTTTGTTGGGGTTGCTTGCCATCGTCTTTGTGCAAACTTTGGTGTGTGCATTTCTGTTCAACACACGCAGCCGTGTGCTGACAATCGTCATTCCGTTGATAATTTGCATTTTGGGCCCCGGCATTATTGCAACTATTGTAGAAACCGTTTCTGTCAAAGACATTATTGCCAACGGTTACATTGACGTGTACAGTTTGCAATACGTACCTTTCTACAACACGACATTGCTTGCCGCAACCAAATTTTCCACGGCAAACGTACTGATGATTATTGCCTACTACGTTGTGTTTTCTTCGGCAATTTTCTGCGCAAGTTACTTCCCCTTTCACAAGGCGGATTTGAAGTGAGTTTCAAGAAAATTTCGCCTGCAACGTCGGCAAGCAATTCAGCCTTGTGCAACGACGCAAGCAAACCGCCGTTGCCGTTACCAAAAGTGAAAGTTTTGTGCGACACGTAACAAGAAAATTTTGCAAAAACAAAAAAGTCTTTCGTATGAAAGACTTTTTTTGTACGCATTTTTCAATACGTATTGTTTTTTTGATAACGCACGCTTGGAAACAAGAGTTTCCGCACCCACGCTATTCACAATATCCGTTGCAAAAATGTTTGAGGTGTTTTACCGTATATTCCACTTCTGCACACTACCGCCACGACAATAGGATGAAAGCCTTTTTTTGTACGCATTTTTTCGATACGTATTGTTTTTTTGATAATACACGCTTGGAAACAAGAGTTTCCACGCACATGCTATTCACAATTTCCGTTGCAAAATGTGTGAGGTGTTTTACTGTATATTCCACTTCTGCACACTACTGCTACGACTTTCGGGAAAACACCTTGCTACAAAAACTGCACAAAATTTGTCGGGTGTCGAAAAGGCTGTGTTGTACTGCGAGTACAAGTTTTAATCTCTGTTTTCAGCCGTCGGTGTTTTGTTGGTGTGTAGCGTCGGGCAAACCGTTTTGCCCTTCACTTTCGCTTTGAGAAATATCCGCACTCTTTTCTTGGGGAGGCAGGTAGCGAGCCAACACGCCGCTTTTTTGCAAGGCAAACACCAACGAAGGCACCAGCACAAGTTGTAAAACAATTCCTGCCCACGTGGAAGTGAAGTTTCCCAGAAATTTTGTTACAAGCGACGGGAAAAAGGGAGCGTTGTTCACTGCAAGCAACGCTGCACCCGCCACGGCATTGACGGCACGTCCCGCAATCATAGCCAACGCCACGGCAAACAAAGAGGAAAGTTTTTTCGTTTTGGGATTTTTGACAAACAGATTGCGAAAAAGTCCCGTAAGAAAACCGTAGCAGGCAAGTTCGACCACCATGGGAATGATACCGTTGGGAAATGGAGGTCTGCCCGTGGACAAAAAGGACAGTATCGGCGTTACAAATCCGCAAATAAGTCCCAGCCATTGTCCGCACAAAATACCTGCCAAAAATACGGGCAGGTGCATGGGGGAAAACAGCGTGGCAAAATCCGCCACAAGGTTGTGAAAAACTCCGGAAAGAACCACGGCAAAAGCCGCAAGCATCGCCGTGGTTACCGTGTTGAGCGTTGTGAATGTTTTGTTTTTCAATCTACTCACCGAAAATATCGTCCAACTGTTTTTTGATTGCGGCAAGTTTTTCCGAAACTTCGCTGTCCGTTCCACGCACGGAAATGTAACATTTGATGAGAGGCTCCGTTCCGCTGGGACGCAAAATGAGTTGACTGCCGTCGTCGCTGTTGTACCGCAACACATTGGATTTGGGCAAATCGTACTGTGTTTGCGTCAGGAAGTCGCAACAAGCCACCACTTTGCCGTTACCGACACTTTCCAAAGGCGTTTTGCGCAACTGCACAAACAGTTGTTCCTTGCGCTGTGCGCCTTCCACGCCGCTGAAAGTGTAACTTACCGTTTGCTGTACGAAATTGCCCAATTCCTCACGCAGTTCCTGCAAACGCTGCACAAGGGTTTTGCCCTGTTTTTTGTAGTAAGCCACGCACTGACACAACAGCATTGCCGCAACGACGCCGTCCTTGTCCCGAACGTAACTGCCTTTGAGGTAGCCGCAACTTTCCTCAAATCCAAACACAAACCTGTTTTCCTCGCCCTTGTCTTCCAATTTTTTGATGGTGTTGCCGATGTACTTGAATCCCGTCAGCACGTCTATGACCTGTGCGCCACGTTTGCTGCACAAAGCGTCTATCATAAGGGTTGTTACGATGGTCTTTACCACTACGGGGTTTTGCGGCAACTTACCTTGCTGTTTCATGGAAGTGAGAATGTAGTCGCACAAAAGCACGCCCACTTCGTTACCCGTCAGAATGACGTACTTTTCGCCGTCGTACACTGCAACGCCCAATCTGTCGCAATCCGGGTCGTTGGCAAAAACGACGTCGGCAACATGACTGTTTGCCAGATTGAGAGCCAAAGTCAGCGCCTCTTTCTTTTCCGGGTTGGGATAGGGACATGTGGGGAAGTTGCCGTCGGGATATGCCTGTTCCGGCACCACCGTCAAACAGTCCAAGCCGACACGTTTCAGAACTTCCGGCACCACCCTGTATCCTGCACCGTTCAAAGGCGAATACACCGCCTTTATTCCTTCGGCTGAGTTCAGCCCCTGTGCAATGACGCTTTGTTTGTACCTTTCTTCCATTTCCTCGTCGGAATACACAATAAGTACGTTTTCGTAGTCGGCAAAACGTGGAATGGGACTTTGGAAGGGGTCAACGCCTTCAATTACCGCCGTCAGTTCGTTGGCGGCGTCGTCGGTGAGTTGGCAGCCTTCGCTGTCGTACACCTTGTATCCGTTGTAGGGGGATGCGTTGTGGCTTGCCGTGATGTTGATGCCCATGTCGGTGTGGTAGTTGCGCACCATGAAAGAAAGATAGGGCGTGGGCATACACTCTCTTGTGAAGTACACCTTTATTCCGTGAGATGCCAACGTTGCCGATACCACCTGCGAAAACATACGGGAATTGTTGCGTGAATCGTAGGTGATGACGCAAGAGGTCATGTTGTACCTTTTCATGTACAATGCCACACCCGTGGTGGCACGAAACAGCGTGTACACGTTGATGCGGTTTGTGCCTGCTTCCATTATTCCACGCATGCCTGCAGTGCCGAATTCTATGTCCTTGTAGAATGCGTCCTGCATATTTTCGTCGTTGTCCTGCATTTTCAAAAGGCTTTCACGGACGCTTTCGTCCACTGCCTTTTCCAGCCACAGTTGATATTGTTGTTTGTAATCTGCCATAGATATCTCCTTTACGGTGAATTTTCGCCTCACCGATTACAGCCTAGTTCAAACAGTCTTTGATGTGTTGCAAAATGTTTCTGCTCAAATCCAATCCCGTGCAAACAAGAGTGGTTTTGAAATGCGGATTGGAATTGACCTCGCACAAAACGGGACCGTCTTTGCCAAAAAGCACGTCCACGCCGGCAAAATCCAGCCCTATTTTTCTGCACGCCGTTTCGGCAATTTCCGCTTCCGCATCGGAAAGCGTGTGCCGTTGCATTTTTCCGCCCAACGTAAGGTTGGAACGAAAGTCCCTTTCCGACTGACGCAAAATGGCGTTTACCGCCTTGCCTCCCACAACGTTGACACGCACGTCCTTGCCACGGCTTTCGGCAACAAACTGCTGAAACAAAAAATCTTTGCCCTGCAAGGACAACACTGTTTCCTGCGCCTGTTGCAAAGTTTCGACAAGGTACACCTGCTGACCGAAGGAGCCGCACGCTTCCTTTATTACAAGAGGCAACCCCAGTTGACTTACCGCCTGACTGACAAAGGACAAATCGTCGTAACCGACGCCGGGGAAGGTTTTGGGTGAAAACAACGTTTTGGGCATGTCAACAACATTTTCCAAAGCCAGCGTAGTGAGAATTTTGTTGTCGCAGATTGCCACACCGTCGGCACTGTTGAAAAGGCGGAAACCGGCGTTTTCCAAGCGTTTGGCAAGCGCCACGTCCTTGTCCCAAAACAGCACAAAATCGGGTTTGTCCATTTGAGCAAGAAAACTGCCGGTAAAAAGCAGTTGGTGCGAATAAACCCTGCGTAACTGTATGTTGAGTTTTTGGGCGCTTTCCGAAAGAAAATTGTAGATTTCCTCAAATTTTGCACTTTTGAGAAAACCGTTTACCACAAGCCAACCTTTCATTTTTCGCCGTCCTGCAATGTTTTGGAGGAAAAATCTGCCTGCAAAAACAAAGTGATGCACTTTTGCATGTTTTCGACGTCCTCAACGCCCACTGTTTCGCATGCGGAATGCATGGCAAGTTGAGCGCACCCTATGTCGCAGGTTTTCATTTGCAACGTTCGTGAGGTTGCAAGTCCCAACGTGGAACCGCACCTTACGTCGCTTCGGTTGTAGTAATCCTGAAAAGGAACGTTGCCTTTTGTGAGGACATTTTTCACCAACGCCGACGTCAGACCGTCGGTTGCGTAGTTGGGATTGTGCTTTATCACCACTCCGCCGTTGAGTTTCACTACGTTTGCCACATCGCTTTTTTCCGCATAGGAGGGGTGATTGGCATGTCCGTTGTCCACCGAAAGCACCATTCCGTCCCTTTGCGAACGGCTGACTTCATCGCAATCCATTTGCAGAGAATGTTGCACTTTTTCCACAACCGTCTGCAAAAATATCGGACTTCCCTGACGTGTGCCGCTGCCCGTTTCCTCGTTGTCCAGACAGGCAGCAAGGGCAATGTTGTCCGTTTGACATTGCAAAAGCGCATTTATACAGCAGTAGACGCTCAGAAGATTGTCCAGCCGTGGCGAACACAAAAATTCTCCCTTTGCGCCGGCAACAAACGCTTTGCTGTCCGGCACGACGTAAAGGTCGCCGTCCAGCACTTTTTGCCGTGTGAGCGTTTGATACACGCTTTTTTCGCTTTGGGAAAATATCGGCAAATCACGTTGGGCATTTACGACAAAACCGTCGTTTGCCGTGGGATTGTGGTGTATTGCAAGGGAAGGAATAACCACGTTGTAACTGCTTGCAACAAGTTGCTCTTTTACTCCGTCATCCTGCACGAAAAGCCTGCCTGCCACCTTCAAGGGACGGTCAAAAAAGGAATAAAGCAGGGCAGAGCCGTACTTTTCCGTGTTGAGCCGTTTTATGTCGCCGTCTGCTACCTTGTCCCCCTTTATTTTCAGGCAGGGACTGTCGGTGTGACTTTCGCAAATGTTGAAAACCCTGTTTTTGCCCACTTTGAAAGCCACAACGGAACTGCCGTTTTGCGTGGTGAAGTACCGTCCGCCTTCTTTGAGGGACCATTTTTTCCCCACATCCAGCCTTTCAAAGCCATTTTTTGTCAGTAAATCGCAAATGTTTTTCACAGCGTGATACGCCGTGTAACTTTCGTTGAGAAAGGTGAAAATGTCCATTGCCGCCTCCGAAAAAACTTGTGACTTTAACGGGAAAATTGTACCACAATACCCCCGATAAGTCAATGCACAAAAAAAACACCGTTTGGTGAAACGGTGTAATTTTTTGAAATTGCTTCTAACCGACAAAACTTTGCCTGACGGACGCCCCTTTTGCACGTCGTGTTTTGACGGAAAGGGAAAATGAATCGCCTTTACCGTCGCCGTTTTGAAACAGAAACTTTTTCAAAACACTGTTGTCGGTGCAAAACGCTACTTTTCGCTTACGAACACGGAAAGGTCAAATTGCAGTTGACTCATGAGAATGTTGTTGACCTCTTCCGTAGTGCCGTACTGTCGGCGGAACAGTTCGTGTATGCCTATCAGGTCAAATTCCCACTCCGCCTGCTTTTGCAAAAAGTCTGTTGCCAACTGCACCGCCTGCTGTTTCACCTGCTGTTTCTGACTTTCGGTAATTTCGCTGTCCGTTTTGGCGGAAAAACTGTCGCCTGCGCCAAAACTGTCCGCCCTTGCCAACCTGACAAAAAGTTGCAAATCTATCGTTACCACGTTGTTTTGCTGTTTTATGTCAAGTTTTTTGTTTCCGGCACGCAAGGTAACGACTTTGTCATCCTCCGTTACCGAAAAGGTGTTGCCGGCAACGTTGCTTTCCAAAAGGGCAAAGCCTTCAGTTTCCTCTTCGGAAAGCACGCACAACAACTTGTTACTGCGAAAAACCGCCACCCTGTTGCACAGGAAAAAGCCCTGTTCCTGATCGGGATTTTGCGAATCGGTGTTGGGCGTGGCTTCAAACTGCACGTAATTGAGAAATCCCGTGCGGTACAGTTCCTGCTGACTGCGTGCAAAGGTAAGCAAATCGCCCACAGGCAACGCCACGTCGCCCGATTGCGATTTCAACTTGTCGGCTACCGACAAAGACACGCTTTTAAGCAAGGCGTCGCCCTTGTTGAGAAAATCCTCCGCACTGCCCTCGCAACAGCACACAACGGCACTGCTTTTGAAACTGTCCGACTTGACAAAGTAGTCGGTTATGCTGGAAAAATCCACGTCAATAAGGCTTTCGCCGTACACCAACAAAACGCACTGCCCCAAGGACGTTTCCTTTCCGCTTTTTTCCGCAATCGTTTGCAGAGCGTCGGCAACCGTTTTGCCCGTTGAGGACACCGTTTTGCTGTACATTCCCACCTGTTCGCTGCCGTTTCCGGGGCTTACTATTTCCACCGTTACACGCACCTGTCTGCCCTCCAAATCCACGCCTATCCCCAACACAATGGCTCTTTTCAGCACGTCGTTGCCTGTGTAGTTGAGGGAAAGCACGATAAGCAGGGAAAATGCCACCAGCACAATGGCTATTCTTTTAAGATTGTTCATTGGTTACCACCTCTTTTTGCGATTTTTTCGTGGCTATACTAGTGAGCAGCGGCATCAACAAAGGCAACAGATACTGAACAAGGGCAAAAGGCAGGATACACCACTGCACAAAAGTCTGAACAAAGGTTGTTGCGGAAATAAACATAGGCAACATAAGCAGCAACGTCAATGCCCCCATCACAAAGAGGTTGACGCCTCTGAAATACCTTTCAAACAACTTTTCTATGCAACGGTAGGCGCAAAAGGTGTACACAATCACCTTTATTATCACAGACGTCAGCCACACCGTGAAGGTTAGCCAGTCCCACCTGCCCACGCTGGAAGTGGAAAGTGCAAACAGCCCTATTTTACTCATTGCAATGTCCACGTTGGGTGCAAAACTGCCGAACAGCGCAACAAAAACTGCATTGAGCAACACCGTCATTGCCACCCCCACGGAAAAACTTACAAAAACGGGAGAAAAAAGTTTTTTGGAACGCTTGATGTCGCCAAATACGAAGTAGATGAAGATGTAGTCGCTGAACCAAAAACTGTGATTGAAGGAGGTGCCTACAATGTTTCCCCAACCTGCCTCTCCAATCGGCGTGAGGGAAGCAAACTGCGTTTTTGTTATCGGATAGATGAGAATGGCGATTATGGACAAAATTATCAGCGCAAAAAGCACCTGACTTACCCTTGCAATGGAGTTGAACCCCCGATAGATGGCAAACCCCGCCACCGCCATGATGGGTATTACAAACAAAATCCAGTTTGTGTTGACGTCGAAGGTTACGGCAAAAGTTTTGTAGCAGGAATCCAGCAATACGATGATTTTGCTGACAAACAGCACAAAAAACACTATCAGTATCGGCTTGCACGCCCACTTGGAAAGAGTGAGATTGACCACGCTGTCAAAGGAAAGGTTGCTTGTGTTTATTTTCACCGCCCACAGCAAAAATGCCAGGCAGATTGCGTCCCACAAAAAGGCGAAACAAATCACCAACCAACTGTCGTGCCCCACGTCCTCCGCCAGAATGGAAGGCAATGTCAAAAATTTGCCCCCCATCATCACAAGCAGAATCAACAGCGCAAGTTGCGACACGCTGACTTTGTTTTTCAACAATGCAAACTACCTCCTTTTGTCGTTTTTGTGCGAAATGGATTGCGGACGGCGCACCTGCTTTTGAAGAGGTTTCTGCAAAACGGCGTCCTGTCTGTCGTTGTCCACATCGGGCGCAAAGGGGGCAAGAAAGGGCGTTTTGTACTGTCCCAGCGACGTCATATACAACAATATCAGCAACACCGAAAGCATTACGCCCATTATTCCCATAAGTCCGCCGATGAGCGTTATGCCTATGCGAAGCATGGACAAAATCAGGGTGTCGTCGGGCATGGTAAAAAGTCCGATTCCGCTGAGTGCGCCAATCATGACGGCGGGAGCGCCGATAAGCCCCGCTTTGACGGCGGCATCCCCCAGCACTATCGCACCTACAAGGGAAAGGGTGATTCCCACCGCAGAAGGCATGCGCAAATTAGCTTCACGCAATATGTCGAAAATTATTATTACCAACAGCATTTCCGACAACGGCGAAAAGGGAATAGGGTCGATGGCGTTGAGAATGGTGATGAGAAACTTCAACGGTATTATCTGATAGTTGTACATTTGCAAACACACGTACAGCGACGGCAACAGCACCGAAACCAGCACGCTGACAAACCTCAGCACACGGTTGACGCTTGTTACGACGGAATTTTCGTAGTAGTCGCCGGGCGACTGCAACTCTTCAATGTACAGATAGGGCACGGTGAGTACCATGGGCGAACCGTCGGTAACCACTGCAATGCGCCCCTCCAACATTTTGCCCACGGCAACGTCGGGTTTTTCCGTAGTGCCGATACGTCTGAACAAAAATGTGCGTTCTTTGTCCAGGTAACGTGCAAGGTAACTGCTGTCCAGCACGCCGTCGATGTTGACGCTTTGCAACTGCTGAACTATTCTGTTGACAATGTCCATGTCGGCAATGCCGTCGATGTAGCACACCGCCACCGCCGTGTTTGTGTACTTACCCACGTTGAGATTGATTGTTTTGAAACAGTTTGTTTTCAGACGCTTGCGAAGCAACGTGATGTTGGCTTTGATGTCCTCTACAAAACCTTCACGTGGACCTCGCATAACCATGGAAGTGGGAGGTTCGGCAACGGAACGCCCCAGCGCCGTGCGTGTGTCCACCGCAATGCAGCCTTCCTCGCCATCTACGAAAAGCAAGGTGTAACCGTTGGAAAAATCCTGTAAAAGCGCTTCAAAGTTGGGCGTTTTGCGTACATTTACGCCGGAAACGAGTTTCACCAAAATGTCGTCCAGACAGGAAACGTCTTTGAGGTAGGTGAGAGGTTTCAAAACAAACTCGCTCACCTTGTTGGCGTCGCACATGGTGTCAAGACTGACCACATACACGGTTTTTCCGCAGGAAACCTTTCTTTCCAGATAGTCGTCTTGCCGAAAATACATTTTTTGCAATTTTTGTAGGTACTTCATACGAAAATTTTTGCATTTTGCAAGGGAAAATATACAAAAAACAGCCGATTTCTTTGACAAATTGAAGCAAAATCTACCCGAACACCCGTGCGTTTGTACACAATTTGCCACAACGGTGCAAAGTTTTGTGTACAAAACAACAAAAAAAAGAAAAAAACCGTTGCAAAACAAAAGACAGTTCGCCACGGACAAACAAAATTACAAAAAAAACGCAACGCACAAGAAGAATGTCGCATTTCACACCGCCGATATTACCCGTCAAAATTTTTCGGCAGATAAAAAAATTTACTTTCAAAATAACCTTACAGCGTAAACAAACTCAAAAGGCAGAATGTAACTTTCACACATCGGCGTGAACACAATTGCCGTAAAACAACAAATTGCCTATCATATTCGCAAGTTTACAATGCAGATAAAACAAAAATATTTTTTTCAAATATATATTTTCAACAAAAATCAACTAAAAGGGCAGATTGTAACTGTAAAATATTCAATAAACAAAATGACGGTTGACCAGACTGTTTGCGTTGTTGTTTCCCACAAATTTTACAATAAGACAAAACCACTTTTTGAAAATGCTTTTTGCAAAGCAAACCAAATAAAACAACAGAATGTAACTTTCACACATCGGCGTGAACACAATTGCCGTAAAGCAACAATTTGCCTATCATATTCGCAAGTTTACAATGCAGATAAACAAAAATATTTTTCCAAACATGAATTTTCAATGTAAAAAACTCAAAAGGGATTTAGGGGTAAAGTTAAAAGGGCATTTTTGAAACGCTAACTGTGTTTTCAACAAAAAAACTTCCCGCAAAAGGGAAGTTTTGTAATATACCGTGAATTTAGTTGAGTCGAAAAATGCTTAAACGGATGTGCCGTTACAAAAAGGAGGACAATCAATTTCCTATTACCACGCCGTACAAACGTGAGAGGGGAAACTGTCCCAAAAGACGGGAATCGTTGCTGTTGTGACGGTTGTCGCCCATTGCATAGAAGCAATTTTCCGAAACGACAAAGGGATTTTCCTGCGTAGTGCCTTTGAGATTGCCTGCAAACCCCAAATAGGGGATGTCGGTAATGTTGCCGTTTGCGTCGTAAAAAGAGGCTTTTTCCCCCTTTACGGTGTAGTAGTTTTCCATAATGACGCCGTCCGTCGTTTGAATTTTCAAAATGAGGTCGTTGCCACGGGTTTCCACCCACAGTTTGTCCCCTTCCAAAGCCACAACACGTTTGATCAGTTTTTCGTAACGGTCGTCGTCGTTGCCGATGGCAAATTCCGCCTGAAACTTGTTGACGTCGTTGCGGTAGAACACCACAACGTCGCCACGTTTGGGGGTGCCGCATTTGTTTACCCACACCACCGTGCCGTCGGTAAAGTTTGGCATCATGGATTCGCCCGAAACGACAATTCCGTTGACGACAAATATGCGCAAACTCACCACAAGCACAAGCAAAACTATCATTGCAACAAGTACCCGTGTGAGGATTTTGTCCCGTTTTGCCCGCAAAGCCTGCTTTTGTTGCGCATCGGAAGAAGTGTTTTCCGACAACTGCTCTACTTCGCTTGCAAAATCGCTGTTATCTGCATTGTTCACTTTGCTTTACCGCCTTGCGAAATTTTTCCGCCGACATCAAAACAATATGTCCGCATTTTGAACATTTCAGTTTGTAATCGGCGCCGGTGCGCACAATTTGCCAGGTGTTGCAACCGCAAACATGCGCTTTGCGTGTTGTTACAGTGTCGCCAACAGTAAAATTTATCATACCAAAAAAATGTTGTTTATCATAAAATCGCTTTCCGCTTCGAAAGCCAACATTTCCACATTTTCGTCTTCCGACATCTGGTAGCCTTCCTTTACCATGTGGAAGTTGACGCCGTCCACAGTTACCCTTTGCCATTTGCCGTCCCCTACCAGTTGCACCGACTGCACAAACATGGTGTTGGACTTACCTATGTTAGACATAGCATACACATTGAGTTTTTGTTTGACGTTACTGCTGATATCGAAACTCACCGTGAAAATTTCGTTGCGACGCACGCCGGGGTCGTTGATGGCAAATGTGGCAAGACCTTTGCCCTTTGCGCCTACTATGTTGAGGTAGCCCTTGCAGTACTCCACCTGATTGAGTGTACTGTGCCACCTGTCCGACTTGGTGAAGGGAATGAGATGTCCGTCGCTTTTACCTACGTACAAAATTCGTGTGGGGATTTTGACGGACGACGGATTTTTAACCTTTACTTCGCACAAGGTGGAAGACACGCTTACCGTGCCTTTGACAAGTGCAAAGGCGATGAGGTCGCATTGCTGTTGGTACACGTCCAACTGCGCAACGTAACACTCTTCCGTCTTTTTTATGGGTGCTTTCACCCAGTTGCGGGCGCAGCCGTTTACATTGCGAGAATACCACACGGAAACTTTGGAAGGCGCAACGGAAGTTGTAACCTTCACGAAATTGTCGCCACGTTCGGTGGGAAATTGTTGCAAAGCAATGTCTTCGTCGGCGTAGTTGCCCTTGCACCAACGCACAATGCCGTCCACGTATTCGTCAGGCAAACAATCCATCACCATGGGAAGCAACAAAAATTTGCTGTTTTTGTTAAGACGCAAAAACATTTTGTTGGCATTGGTAGCGTCGTCGTAGGGACTGTTTGCGGACACAATGAGATACACCGGCATTTTTGCCTGTATTGCGTAAGATTGCGGAGCAATGCCCGAAAGCCACTTTTGCCGTGTGTCTTCGTAGTCAAGACGTTTTTGCAATGCCGAACCGTCCCACTTGCCGTTTTTCCCCGCCTTACCCTGATAGGCAGGATAATCTCGGTAGAAACTGTTGAACACCACCGTGCCGTTTGTAACACGGGCGTCGGTACCCAAAACCACAACGCCTACACGTGCGCCTTTTTTCACCGTTACCACCGAAATGCTTTTTGCACGTTCCGCCTGCAACAGGTAGGTTACGGCACGCATACAGTTGAGGGCGTATTCGTATATTTTGGTTTCACGCACCGTTTCGCCTACTTCAAAGTACCCCATTGCACTTTCGGAGTTGCAGTAGGAAAGAGATTCCGGATACAGCGTGGCAGGGCCTTTGGGACGACGTCCTGCAAAGTCGATTGCCATTACCAAAAAATCGTTTTTTGCCCAAAAAGCAAGTTCCTCGTCGTCTATCCTTTTGGTGTAGTCGTCAATGAGCAGAAGCGCCTTTTTGCTGTTTTTGCCCGCTTTGTTGCACAACTTGGCAAACACACGTGTTTTTCCGTCGGCTACGCTCCGCCCCGTGAAATACAGCGAGCGAAAGACAAGCCCGTCCTTCTCCACCGAAGTGAGCAAGTTGCTGTCCAGCGGTTCGGCTGTGGCGTCAAAATCCTGCCATAAGGCTGTTGATGTGAGTATTTTTTCCATATTTCACCCTGATTTGCTGCAAAAATGCTGTTACTGCACAGTTGGTGTTTTGCTTACACACCAATTTTACCACAAGAAAAAATTTTGTCAATGCGCCGTTACTTGTGATAAGGCACATTGTTGCGTATTGTGCAGGCTCGGTACAGTTGCTCGGCAAGCACCACCCTGCACAGTTGGTGAGGCAAAGTTATCTTTCCGAAGGACAACCGCAGTTGTGCGGCGTTTTTCACCTCTTGGGAAAGTCCGTAACTTCCGCCCACAACAAACGTCAGGCAGGAAAAGTTTTGTTGCAAGGCTTCCAACCGTTGGGACAACTGCGTGCTTGTCAGTTGCGTGCCGTCAATGTCCAACGCTACAACACACCCTTCAACCTTGGCAAGAATTCGTTTGCCCTCTTCCTGCAATATTTTTTCCTTTTCCTTTTCCGACGGTTCACCGTTGAAAAAAGTTTCCTCCACTTCGACAATTTCCATTGCGGCAAAACGTGAAATGCGTTTGGCGTACTCGGAAATCGCCTCTTTGAGATAGTTTTCCTTTATTTTGCCGACGGCAACAATTTTGTACCTGATCATAACGCAAGAAGATTCATTATCCACAATCCGACGCACACAAACACCGATACAAACAGATAAAACACGGAATTGCGTTGCATCGGAAGGTCGTTGACGTCGTCAGCGGCAGCGCCTTTGCGACAGTCGGAAGTTGTTTTCAGGTAGCCGAAAACGCACAGGGCAAAGCCCACTGCGCCCACCGCCGCAAGCCACGGGGACATTGCCGTGAACAACTGCTCTTCAATGGGTACAAAGGACAGCACCACAGCCACGAAATTGTTGAAAAAATGCACCGCAACGCACGTCCACACGCTGCCGCTGCGCAACATCAATAATGCCAAAAACGCACCCAATACAAACTGGTGCAATGTTTGCGCCGCATTGAGATGAAACAGCGAAAACAATGCGCCGGAAGCCAGCACGGCAGGCAAGGTGCGCTGTCCGGCAAGACTTTGCGCCACTGTTCCACGAAAGACAATTTCTTCCGTAAAGGAAGGAATCAGAGTGCCCACCAGAAGCAGAGGGAAAAACTGCAAGGGCAAATCCACCGACGGACGTGTTAACCCCGCCTGCTCGATGGCGTCCAAAAGCCATTCGTTTACGGGAAGCATAAGGGCAATAAGAAACACTGCCGAAAGACATCCCCACAAAATGTGCGTCAGGGGAGGTTTTTTGTTGAGTCCCGTTGCAGAGGGCAACTGCGTTTTGGTAACAAATGCGTACAAAAGCGCCGTGCATCCCACTGTTACGGAATACAACGCCTGCATTGTCCAATAAGCCCAATCGGGCATTTGTCCCGTTTCGGCATCGGTGAAAAAGGCAAAAACGCTTCCCCACACCACCGACGCTATCAGCATTACCGCCACGGCGAGGGCAAAACTTTTGCCGAAATCGTTTTTATCGTAGGAAATTCTCATATTTCCACCCCGTTTTCCTTTTGGTCGGCAACGTACACAAACACGTCCTTGCCCACCTGTACGTTGTGCTTGGAATACATGTCCACGGCGCAACCCATTGCCAACTGTTTGGTGTTGTTTTGCTGTGAAAGGTGCGCCAGCACCACGTTTCTGACATTTGAACCGATAAGTTTTTCCAAAACGAGGGACGCCTGTCTGTTGGAAAGATGTCCCAACTCCGAAGCGATACGCCGTTTAAGCAGATAGGGATAGGCTCCGTGTTGCAACATTTCCGAATCGTGATTGCTTTCCAGCATGATGGATTTGCATGGGGCAAGAAAGTCCACCAACCGCAAGGTGGCAATGCCCGTGTCGGTAACGCAAGCCACGCTTTCTTTTCCGTCGGAAAAACGGTAGCCGAGGCACTCCCTTGCGTCGTGCGAACAGCGAAACACGTCGGCACGGATATCCTTGACGTCGAAAGGTCCTTCAACTGCTGCAATGTCGCTGTAAAAACAGCGTTGCATGAGGTAGTTTACCGTTGCCTGCGGCGCATACACCTTGGTGTGAAAATTTTTCGTCCACATGGGAAGAGCACACACGTGGTCGGCATGTTCGTGCGTTATCACGACGGCGTCCACGTCCTTGGGGGAAATGCCCAACGCTTTGAATTTTTCCAAAGTGGCACGGTAGGAATAGCCCACGTCCAACAAAAGCAAGGTGTTTTCCGTTTGTATCAATGTGCTGTTTCCCTTACTGCCGGAAAACAGCGGAATAATTTTTATCATAACGATTATTATACCATATTTACCGTCAAATGTGTTGATTTTACGCAAATAAACGCCATGAAAGGGGGATTTTGTGGTTTTTCTCTCTTGCACTGCAGACATTGCAAACAAAATTTTTCCGCATCTGCATTGCAATTTTGCCAAATTGACACAAAAAACACCCAACGGTTGCACAAATTGCGTACACGGCTGACGTTGTGTGAAATTTGTGGTTTTTTTCTCTTACACGGCAAACATTGCAAACAAAATTTTTCCGCATCTGCATTGCAATTTTGCCAAATTGACACAAAAAACACCCAACGGTTGCACAAATTGCGTACACGGCTGACGTTGTGTGAAATTTGTGGTTTTTTTCTCTTACACGGCAAACATTGCAAACAAAATTTTTGCGCATCTGCATTGCAATTTTGCCAAATTGACACAAAAAAACACCCAACGGTTGCACAAATTGCGTACACGGCTGATGTTGTGCAGAAATTTTTTGTTGTAAAGAAAAAAAAAGCAAATAAGCCTTTTTGAATTGCAGCGTAAAGGTTGCATGTTGTCAAACGGAAAAACCCACCGTTGACTTTTCACCGTGATAAAACCAGAAAAGGCAAGAAACCTCGGCAACACCGTGTTGCAGTTTCCTGCACCAAAGGGATACGGCAGGCAGATAGCAAAAGATGTAAACCGTCGGCAACACTTGAATGGAAACAACCGTGCAACAAAAAATCCGCCGTGAAGGCGGATTTTTACCATACTTTTGAAAAAATAATTACAGGCGAGAAAGCAAATCTTTTCTGACGTTGGCGAAATCTTCGCTTTCCTTGTCGGTGCGAGAATTTGCTTCCACAATCTTGCTTTGCAAATCTTTGGTGAGTTTGTAGCGGAAAGCAATTATTGCCCCGATAATCATTATTGCAATGGGCAGAACAATGAAGGAAAGTCTTATTGCAAGTTGAGCGGAATCGGATTGTTCCAGAGGCAACAACTGTACCGAGCCGTTACCCACAGTGTACTTGAATGTTTCGTAAATACCAGTGGCGGGCAAAGAGGCAAATTCTTCCGCCGAAATGCCCAGCATGGACTGAAATTCCGCAGTTGTTACGTACTGTGTTTCGACATAGCCTGCAAGCCCGATGATGAGGGGAGGAATGGCAAGTCCGATTGCCTGCGCCGTGGTGTTAAGAAAGTTTGTCAAACCGGAAAATGCCCCTTCGGTGCGTTGACCGAAGTACAGTTCGCCCACGTCGCACACGTCGCCGAACGTGCTGTGCGGCACAAATACCGTACCGCCGATACCGAAGCCCAATGCCAACCCAAACATTATCAGAAGCCAATCAGGGGTGCCTTGCGTGGAAACAACGGAGTTGCCACTTAGAGTGTAGCCTGTTTCGGCAGGCAAAAACAGCATAAGCACCGCAACGCCTATCCAAATGAATGCACCTGTGAGGTAGGCAAAACGTTTGGAACGCATACGAATGAGTTTGAGGTAGAAGGGAAGAGCGAAAATCTGCGCTACAAACATCATTGCGGCGGCTATCGTGGCAATGGGGAAACGGGACAGTTGCGAATTGACGGTTACCTGCTCGTAGGAAAGACGCCTGAGGTAGAAATCGCAAAAGGTGAAAAAGAAACTTGACATTACCGCCATGCCCATGGAAGTGCACATCTGCATGCCGAGGTACTGACGGTATGTTTTCATTTTGAGAGGACGCACATACTCACGCAGGCGAATTTTCACCTTTACGGCGGGCGTTACAATCTGTTCACGGCTGAACAGCGCAGTTATCAGAATTGACACCATGAAAATGAAACCGAAAATGGCAGCCATCACAATGTAACTGACGCCGTTGTCCCCCTTGGTGGGCGAAGCAATCATGCCGGGGACCGCCACACAGACGGTGCTGGACATTATGCTGAAAGCCAGACGCACCGCATTTGTGTTGTTGCGTTCGTTGAAGTCGTCCGTCATTTCGCTTGCGTGGGAGTAGTAGGGAATAAGCACAAAACTTTGCGCAGTGGCATACAACATGTACACAAGCACCACAAACACGCATTTAAGCGCAACGCTTTGCGTTACCAGATTCCACGGGAAAAACAGCAACACCAGTCCTATAAGCACAAACGGTGCGCAAATAAGCATAAAGTAACGGCGTTTGCCAAACTTTCCCGGCTTTTTTCCGTCGGTAATCTGCCCGATGAAAGGGTCGATGATGCCGTCCCAGATTTTGGTGAAAAGCAAAATGGGGGTGAGGTAGATCATGGGAATACCCACCACCAAAGTCAGGAACGGGGTGAACAAAAAGTTGATTATGTTGAAACTGCCGCCGCCGAAAATGTCTGCGCATGCAAAAGCCAACTTGTTGCCCAACTTTACCTTTGTTGCCGTTGCAACCTTCGAATTTTGTCCGCTCATACTCTCTCCTTGTGTTTTCAGCATTGTTTGTTACACATTGAAACGGAAAAGCACCACGTCGCCGTCCTTGATGACGTAGTCTTTGCCTTCGCTGCGCACTTTGCCGTGTTCCTTGGCTTGATTGTAGCCTCCGTATTCCAGCATTGTTTCGTAGGGCACTATTTCCGCACGGATGAAACCTTTTTCAAAGTCGGAGTGTATTTTTCCTGCCGCCTGCGGCGCTTTTGTTCCTTCCGTAACCGTCCATGCACGTGTTTCCTTTTCGCCTGCGGTGAGGTAACTTACAAGATGCAACAACTTGTAGCACTTTTTCACCAGGCGGGAAAGTCCGCTTTCCGTGATTCCGTAACTTTCCAGAAACATTTTCTTGTCCTCTTCGTCCAAAGCGGAAAGTTCTTCTTCCACCTTTGCGCAGATGACAAGCGTTTCGGCGTTTTCTTCCTGCGCTTTTTTCTGCACCGCTTCAACAAATTTGTTGGAGGGGTTGCCTATGTCGGCTTCGGAAATGTTTGCGGCATAAATTACCGGTTTTGCCGTCAGCAAAAACATTTCTTCCACAACGGGAAGTTCCTCTTCGTCCAACTGCATTGTGCGCACGGGCTTTTCACTTTCAAGATGTTGCAACACACGGGAAAGCAACTCCGCTTCCGCCTTGTACTTTTTATCTCCCGTTTTTTGCATGTTGACTGCCTTGGCAAGACGGGCGTTGACCGTTTCTATGTCGGCAAGGATAAGTTCCATGTTTATTGTTTCTATGTCGGAAACGGGATCGATTTTGTCGCTTACGTGAGTGATGTTGCTGTCTTCGAAACAGCGCACCACATGCACTATTGCGTCCACTTCCCTTATGTGCGACAAAAATTTGTTGCCCAAACCTTCGCCGTGGGACGCCCCCTTGACAAGTCCGGCAATATCCACGAATTTGAGGTAGGTGGGGGTGATTTTTTTGCTGTTGTACAGGGCGGCAAGTTTTTCCAGTCTTTCGTCCGGCACAGCCACAACGCCCACGTTTGGTTCTATTGTGCAAAAAGGATAGTTGGCAATTTCCGCTCCCGCCTGCGTAATGGCGTTGAACAGAGTGCTTTTTCCTACGTTAGGCAAGCCTACAACTCCAAGTTTCATTGTACACCTCGGTCTAAAAAGGTAAAAAATTGCGTACACTTTTAGCAAATAACTGTACGGTATTCTTGCATTATTTTACTATATTATCTGCAAAATGTAAATTAAAAAGGAAAAAATATGACTGTTCTGCAAAGTATATTTTTGGGATTGTTGCAGGGGTTCACGGAATTTTTGCCCGTTTCCAGCAGCGGACATCTCATTTTGGCGCAAAAACTGTTTGGCATTGAAGGAAATCTCTTTTTCGACGTAATGCTTCACGTAGGCACGCTGTTTGCCGTGGTGATTGCACTGCGAAAAAGCCTGTGGCAAACAATCCGTCATCCCGTATCGGACAATAAACTGCTGTTGTTGGTGCTGGCAAGCGTGCCCACTTTTGCGCTGGCGTTGCTTGTCAAGTTGTTTGTTCCCGAAACTCTGATGGAAAAACTGCTTCCCGTGGGGTTTACGCTGACCATCGTGCTGATTGTTTTGTCGCAGAAACTGTACAAACCGCAACTTCGCCTTTCGCAATGCGGCGTCCTTCCCTCCATTGTAACGGGTGTGGCGCAGGGAATTGCCGTGTTTCCCGGTCTTTCCCGAAGCGGAGCCACAATTTCCGTGATGAAATTTTTCGGCGTAAACGCCTCCGACGCTGCGGAATTTTCCTTTTTGCTTTCCATCCCGATAATTTTGGCAAGCGGCGTGGTGGAAATTTGGGAAGCAGTGAAAACAGGCATGCAAATTTCATGGCTGACAACGGCAACGGGAACGCTTGCGGCGTTTGTTTCGGGGCTTGTTGCCGTGAAAACAGTGCTTCGGGCAGTAAAAAACAAAAGTTGGATTTGGTTTGCCGTGTACCTTGTCCTTCCCGTTGTACTGTCTTTCATTGTTATGTAACAAATAATTAAAGAAAAACTCGGCGATAAAGTAACTCTGCACGGTTGCAAAAAAATTTTTGTGCAAAATTTTGACAAATGGCGTTTTTTTCGGGACTTGTTGCCGTGAAAACAGTGCTTCGGGCAGTAAAAAACAAAAGTTGGATTTGGT
>ERZ1090881.40-NODE-40-length-61346-cov-106.504740_pt1 | contig 61346 bp, 91 predicted proteins | sample MGYA00478470_ERZ1090881 | MGnify/ENA primary metagenome ERZ1090881 (study PRJEB33644, sample SAMEA5815736) | chicken gut metagenome | biome: Chicken; feature: Gastrointestinal Tract; material: Caecum | place: Ireland | collected 2019-01-01 | study: A study of the...
TCGATAGGGGGTGCTTTATTTTCCGACCCCCCCGCTATCCCTTAAATCGCTATGGGTTTCAAGATTCATCAGGGAGATCGAGGGATCTTTTGACTTTCTTGAAGCGATTTAAAGGATCGTGAGCAATAATGTAATCGATTGCACGCTCTGTTTCGTATGCATTTTCTTCGTCAGTAAACTGATCTGACGTGTAAAGAAACCTAGCAAGGACGCCACAACTGTTGTAACCCCTGTCCATCATGTCGAATCTGTACCAATCATCGAACTCATCGAACGGATCATAAGGGTTGTCAAACGTGGTAATGGCGCACCGTACTTTAGTCATAAACATTCATCCTTTCTAAACGTATCAGAATCAGCTCTTGACGTTAAGAATGTCGTAAACACTGCCAAGCGGAACACCAATAGCATCCGCAATTTCTCTGTAAGTGTAACCAGAAGAATACATTGCTTTTGCTTTCGATTGTTTTGCAGTCGAAATTGTTTTGTTTTCTTTTGGCATTGCGCGACTCATGAAATCTTCGCTGTCTGTAACGTTAAGAATCTTAGAAAGTTTGCTGTCAGAAATGGCACCACTAAGTATAGCTTCCCATTCCTTGTCAGTAAACTTAATCTTTGTGCCAGAAGAATTAGCAGAAACAGCATTTCGTGCACGTTCCATCTCTACCTGGCTAATCTTTCTTATCTCTTTTGCATCCTTTTTGGGGTCAAGAGCCTGGGCCTGGATCTTAGCCTTAATGTTAGCGTTAGCAATAACCTTTGCCTTACGCTCCTTAGGCTTATTCAAGGCCACTTTGTTAAGCTTATCGTTAATGGATTTGACTTCCTCGTCATACAGCTTGGCTGCCTGGGGATCATATTTTGCTCGACCGGTTGTAACCATGGATTTGCGAGCCTGATTTGCAATGGCTTTCAGCTGATTAGCGAAGTCTGCATACAGGTTCTCGGCCTCGGAGCCAGAGGAAAGGGTGCGAACATCAGGAGTAGCGGTGATGATGTTAACCTTGTCGGTTGCAGCTCTTTCTTTTCCAGTTTTGGGGTCAATGAAGGTCCGACCGGTAGTACGATAATGAATCTCACCCGTATTAGGGTCGATCCTACCCTGGCCTTGACGCTCAGGTACCTCCACAGTCTGGCTCTTACGGGAGATCAGTGTGCTAGCACCACCTGCGTGAATGGTGCCATCATCCATCACCCGAATCTGCCATTTCTTCTTGAGCTCCTCGATGCCGTTCTCCCTCTCGCTACGTTTGTAGTCAAGCTTGTGCTTCTCGGCATCGATAACCACCATGGAATGCTTAACTGCACGAACAATATCTTCCTCTGGCGCTCCACGTAGTGTCATGTCCGTGATAAGGTTCGAGACTTTACCCATTTCCTTCTGAGTATCGTCCTTAGTCATGAGCTTGACATGATTGGGATTACCTTCGGGAATGGCGTAATCGACTTTAGGATCGAAGTCTTCAAGACCTTTAAGCGCAGGAGTAGATTTAATGTTGGACTTTGCAGTGATGGGAATGCATGTTACGCTATCGCCATCGAAATCCGCACCAGACAGTCGCTCTGCAACCTTAGAATTAATGCCAATAGCGTCCATAACCTGACCCAGATTATTAACGCCAGACTTATTCTTATTGTTGACTGTTACAATAGGAATCTCAAATGTGCCCGCATGAGGATATCTTACCAGAGCAAGCTTAGTGCCGTTCTCGTAAGAAGGAGCATAACATTCGTTTTCCTTAATATCAGTCAAGGGGAGCAGAACTTTGCTAGTTTGACCGGGGAACGAAACCGCCTTTAAAGTAGAGGCATTACCATCTGCACGCTCAGCAAAATCAGAAAGCAATTTACGCTTGATTGCAGGGTTCTCATACTTCATAATCTCATCGTATTCATCCTGATACTGCTTAACCGTAGCGTCAAGCTGCTGTTTGATGAGTTTAGAAGGCTGTTTCGACAAGAACTGAGAGGAAAGCGTTCTAGACATGTCGTCCCATTTACCTTCCTCTTTCAGTTTATTAATCGGGCTCAAATGCTTTTTGCCATCTTCGCCAATATACTCGCTCTGACCATTGGCTGCAATAGCTGCACCGAACGGGTTATCAGGATCTTTCTTAGCTTTCTTAAGAACGGTCTCGTCAGAACCCATCATAGGCGTGCCTTTGAGCTTGTTGGTGTTAAACACAATATCTTTGCCAGGAGGGAACTGATCGTCATCAGCATAAACGGCCATACCCTTGAGATAATGAGTATTATCGACAAGAATACGAACCTGTGCATAATGACTATTTCCCAGCGACAAATCCTTAACACCACGGCGAATCTGGATAACGCCATCCATATCTTTGCCACCTTCATCGCCATACCTGACAGTTACGCGACTAGAATCGAGACTAGACGGCCGCTGAAGCTTCCTGAAGGTCTGGCCACCATCTTCAGAATAGTAATCTCCAACGGATTCAATCTCGTCACGATGCTGATACGCATAACGCTGGTCTTTATCGGGTGTAGCGAGAATAGTAACATTGGTCTGCTGGCGTTTATTTGTGGGATCAGGAATGCTAACGCCATATCTCAAATATCCATGCTCAGCTTCGAGAATATAGGCGGCCTCATCCAGCTGACCTTCTGAAATGCCAAGGGTATTGGAAACGCCTTCCGAAATATCAATCATGCCTTTCTTGTCGACTTCCTCTTTCAGAACATCGGCAATCTCTTCGGCACGATTACGCTTCGCAATATTCTTGTTAGAAAGCATACTGCGAACAGTAGATTCCGAAAGGTTCATATCTCTGGCAATGGCAGTATAGCCAAGACCATCTTCACGAAGGCTTCTCGCACGATCATAGAGCAGCTGCTGTCGATCGTGTTTTGCCTTCTGCTGAGCAACACGGAATTCCGTAGTACCCAGCTGATACTCTTTAGGAAGCTCAGAATTGATAATATCAAGGACTTCGCGTTCCTTCTTGCCGGTCTTCTTCAGCTCGTCAACTCTCGAAAGGAAATCACCGGATCTCTGATAGGGAGAATCACCAGAGCCCCAAGGATATCTTCCGGAGTGACGCTTTGTGCCGTAATGAACCAGCGTATTATCATTTTCATACACTTCCCAGTCAATCCCATAATAGGATTTGACGTCGTTCAATACAGGATTCAAGTAGAACTCACCTCCGTCTTGATTCGGTTAATGACCTTGTCAAACTCGATGATCTTACTCATGATGATCGAAATATCATTCGGATCGGGAGTCGCAACGATAACTTCGTCACACTGATAGATACGATCCTCGATGAAAATATCTTTCGGTTTGACCTTATACTCGAGACAGAACAGTGCATCGTAAATGAACAGCTGTTCCATATGAGCGGGAGTGATACCGGTCTTGAGATCATGAATTCTGAGAACAGAATCTTTCTCTTCAAAGCAGATGGCATCTGCAGTGCCAAAACAGTTATCGGAAAAATATAACACCTGTTCAGGAGTCATACCATAACCAATGGCATCGTTGACGTAGCTGTTGAGAGTCTTTTTAGATCTCGGCAATTTCTGGCGAAGCTTAATGCACATGGCTGCGAAGTTGTGCAATTCGGTTCCTCTTTGAGCAGCAAGAAAACCCGTATATGCACTGGCAAGCTTATCCGCATCATAGTTGATCCAGTTGTACTTACTTGCGCCAAGAAATGCGTGCTGACCTTTCTGTTTCCAGTGATCGTTGAATACCATAGTCATTCTCCTTAGTTCTTACTTGAAAAGTAATCTTTCATTTCTTTGAGAACAGCATCTTTGTTTTCGGGAAATATAAATCTTGCAAAACCATTCTCATTCATTTTCTCGACATAGTAGTCTTGATTCGGCCGATGAGATTCCTTTGCAGATTTCTTTCCTTCAAGTGCTGCCCATTTGAAACCGTAAAGAACAAGGAGGTCTGGAATTCCTTGAATCTCGTTAGGGTCCAAGTGAACCACCATCGAGCCAGGCAACAACTTTTTGATCTCTCCAACCAGTTTTTGCTTGAACTTATTCTCCAGCATTTCTAAACCTCCTTGTTCAAAACTCATAGATAATGCCCTGCTACAGGACACTATCTACTCTCCCTTCATAAAAGGGGCTGTTTTTTTCGCGAAACAAAAATATAAAAAAATATTGAGCTCATTAATTCGCGAGAATGCAAATTCGATGCTTTGTGGCCAAAAACCCAAAAATTTTGCTATTTCTATTTATATAATAAAAATTTTTTTCATGCACTAATTAGAGAAAAAAAGTGGGTTTTTGGCCAATTTGCCATTTTTTAACGTAAATACGTCATTTTTTGTGGCCAAAACTATTTTTAAAAGTGGGCAAAAGTGGGCAAACTGGCCAGAAAAGTGGGCAAAATGTGAAAATTTTGTGAAAAATTACTAAAAGTATAATCAAATTAATTCGCGAGAATGCAAATTCGATGCTTTGTGGCCAAAACTTTTTGGGCAGAAAATATTTTTGGCCGCAAAACTGGCCACAAAAATCCGAATTATTGATGACCAAATAAAAATACATTTTTATACAGAATAATACAGAAAAATATTTTGACAAAAAGAAGAGGCCCTGACAAAGGCCAAGGCGCTCTCCTCTTGCAAAGTTTAGCTGTTAAGACTAGGACGACCAGACTCCCAACTCATCCAGTCACTCCTAACACTGCTGACTCCACGGTACCCAAACGAGAAATGCCAACGGTCGGTCTTCGCGTTGTAAGCAAACGACGTAGGGATATCATTCTCCATCACAAGGTCGATTCGATTGCCATTCTCGTCAAAGGTGCCGTTGGGGATGAATATCTTGACCTTAGGAGGATTGTCAAGCTTGCCAAACACGACGAGAGAATCCGGAACATCACTAAACTTCGTATTCTCAATAATCATGCCATAGCTCAACTTGTCCTCACTCGAGGTCACCTTGCTAGCCTCACCGTAAGCGATGATAAGGCCGTCTTCATTGTATATCTGAGCGTACACTGTAGTATCTTCCTCCTTTGAATCGTTCGAAGCATTATAGCCGGACGCACATCCAAACATACCAATCGTCATTAAAGCACAAAATATCATACTGATAATTCTTTTCCTAATACTCATAAAATATCACTCCAATGCCTTATTAAGTTCCTGAACAATATCGTCGAGACCTTTGGGCCCTATCTCGATGAGTTCTGAACCAGAACAATCTTCTGCAAGGCCATATTCGATAAGAACCTGAATGATTTTGTTAATACGTTCAGAATTCAGTTTAGCCTGGCTCTGTTCTTGAATCTTTTTCTTAGCTTTATTAAGGATGTGAACTCTTGCAGTGACTATCTCGGCATGTTCCCAAGAGGTGGAATTGTCCTTATTGCCGTACAACTCAAGTTCCTCATCAAACCACTGCTCAAGGTCTTGAATGCTGATGCCATTGGGTTCATTGTTTACATTCATAAATATTAATCCTCCTTAACAGGCGCTCCAAAGCATTTGCGAGCAATCCTGAGTGCATCACTGGCAATATCGATCTCGTCCAGATTAAGGTAGTCGCCAACAAGGTCACGAATATCATCAAATACAACCGGGATCTTGCAATTTAAGACCAGCCATAACGAACACATGATTCTCCGCATCTCGGGATGAGCATGCTTTTCGCAGCGCAGTTTAAAGATATGCCTCCACTCACGATAGTTCGCAGTGACAACGATCTTCGTAGCAAGACCAAGCGGCAGCATCCACCGAGCCTCTTCAGGTGTAGACTCCACATTATAGGTCAGAGTCTTCTCTTCGAGCCGACCAACGCTTGCCCTATAGCTCATAGAAGAATAGTCGGCAAGAGACATGTAGTTGTAGAACTTGCAAATATCATCCCAGCTCTTCTCGTTCATGCCGCCGGGGCCACCATATTTGAAGTTGATGTAGTCAAATACGGTAGGAGCCCACTTGCTCTCAGGATCGTTCAGAAGCTTCTGAAACTCTTCATCGGCCTTTAGACCCTCTTCGAGATTATTAAAAAGGATAGATCCACGTTTTAAGTAAAGCGGCAAAATATAAGTCACATCACCGCCAAACTTATCCTTGGAGTAATTGCAGTTATGGACCACCACTCCGTTTGCTACAAAATTATGATAAGGAGAATCCATTTCAATGTCAAATACTGGAATACACCCAACATATTCTATGGAAACAACTGTGTCTGGAATTGCAAATAATAAATTTTTATTATGAACTCTCTGATGGCAAGATTCGCATAAAGTTATCAAATTACTAGGCACATTGTTGAAATGATTCTCGTCGATATGATGCACTTCCAACGAATTGATGTCAGTGTTTCCACATAATTCGCAATATGACTTTTTGTGTTTCCAATAATTAGATGTATCATGCTTTAAGATATGATCATTCCTCCTTCCGCAATGATGATATTGTCTTAGTGCATTAACTTGTGCGTCTACTTGAATACCTTTGTTCCATGGAGTTCTTCCGGAATTAAAATATCCAGTACCTTTCTTTGGGATTCCTAATTTTCTGGCCCATTTTTTAAGGGTACTCACGTTCACTCCTGTTTCATTGGAAATCTGAACAAACGTTTTATTAAGATCTATATTTTGATGATAAAGCCAATCATAATTTTTCCAAAATTCATTGCTTCCATTTACCAGAATGTCACTCCCAACCAATATGGCACCGGCCTCCATGTATCCATAAGAAGTTCTTATAAGATGATCCGGAGTGCATACGACTTCGTACCCGAGCCTTGTTTTTATTTTTATTGTCTCTCTTGTTCCGTTATAATAAATATCACGAATATGAGCATAAACCAATTCTCCGGTTTCTTCATTATACTGGCGAATGTTCATTCTTTTTACACTGTGCATCAAGCCATTTAATTTCTTATTATACAGCTCCTCGATAGTAGGTCTATTATGAGGATTGGATGTGGTTAAAATTGTGTTTCCCGCTAAACAGTAGCGCGTGCTCTCCTGGGTGAAGGAAGCCAAGCGATGCCGTACAAGCTCATTTGCAATAGCTCGATCAACTGTAAACTCGACAGTCAGACTTCCATGCTCAAGAACCGACTCATGACCGTTCTTAATAAGCATGGCCACAAACTTCTTAGCGCTCTCGCCATCCTCAGTGATCTTGTCTTCCGAGCGATAGCTAATTCTGCCACAGCGCTCGATGTGCTTGAGCTCTTTGATACCACCGCTGGAAATATCAGTCAGGATGTCAAAACTAGGATCGATGAATTTCATAATTAATTCTCCTTTCCATCAAATGCGGTGCACGCCGAATAACTAGTATCGATTTTCTGAACGACAATCGCCACCGAACCAAAGGTAGATATGGTAGCAGTCGTGCACGGGTTAATCGCCTTTGCGTATCTCACGAAATCTTGAATCTCGAACATGGTATAATTACCAATTTCTCTAGGCACCATGTCAAAACCAATTACAACAAGTTTGTACGTTCCAGTATCCATAATCATTCTCCTTTCGAAATATCATTCCAGAATCATACTCAAAAGATCGTTAAGTTCGTTCACTTGATCTTCAAGCCAGAGAAGGATCTTTTCAAAAATGCTACTTTCTTCTTTCACTTCTTCTCTAGGCAAAGGAACCTTGATGGGATCAAAGTTGTAAACCTGATTGGCGTTTCGATCACAGTAGTTAATATTACAGTAGTTAATTGCGTTGGTAACATCCTGCATAGAAGCATTAATCGAATTCGTAACATTTTGGCACGATTTGTTAAATTCGGCATAGAGTTTTTGATCCATCTCGGCAAGATCTAAGTAGCACTTAATCATCGCAATATCTGGCGCAATGACCTGGGCGGCGAGCTTAGACGGAGACTCAATATTGCTGAACTTACTCATATAATCATTCATTTGGCTTCTCCATGATGACCACATTTGAAAGATGAGTCGTATAAGTGACACCGTTAATGGTAACGACTGCGCGTCCGCTATTGAAAACGTTCCAGTACGTTACTTTTCCTCTGGCAATAACTTCTCCGCCGGGCGAGTAAACATAACCAGTAACGTTCGTGCTAGACTCATCATACGTAACCCCGCAAGCAACCAAGGAAGCAGCCAGCATAGCAAAGCAAATGGCAATAGCGATAATACGATGTTTCATAATAATTCTCCTTGTTATAAAATATCAATAGAATCTAAACTTCTCGAATATAGGCCCAGCAACGGTATACCTATAGCAAGGGTAAATGATAGCAAGCTCGGGATAGCGATTTTTGAGCAGATTCACAAGCTTATAGTTAAAGCCGTTATCGTGAATATCCACCAAGACCACATCCTGATTGGGCGTCAGGACATCCTCAATTTCGCCCATGAGGATATTGGCATAGCAGTCGATCCGAGCAGAGTTTACATTGGAAGGAACATTGGGAGGAAAAATATCACAAATTTTGTCCCCACCAAGGCTCAATGCTTCATTGATCATCTCATCGTTCCATTTAACGTGAGATTTCTTGGAAACATTAATGACCAAAAATATCACTCCTTTATTTAATTTCATTTAAGATAGTATCTATGACGAACCCGAAAGCTGCGCCAACAACCAACCCTAATGCAAAAATGCCAACAGCGTAGAACACAAAATTCACAATCTCAATTTCGACCACAAATATCATCCTCCATTCTCTTCAATTTAGATTTAATAGCCAGCATTTTCATTGAAGCGGCTGCAATTTCGGAAACAGCAGCATCAATAAACATTGGTTCGGCATTGTTAAAGTGGTTATATGCTATGTCCAAAGCGTTTGCAGCATTCCAGTATTCTTTCTTAAGTTCATCTCTAGTAACTAATTCATTCCAAGTAAGCATAAATATCATTCCTTTTCTTTGAAGTTAAGCGGACGAGAGTTCTGATAACGAGCGCATTCGGTAAGACACTCATTGCAAGGTTCTTCGGTTGCTGTGGTTTTCTGGTATTTGCATTTAGGGCACCATTCATCAAATTTGATGATCTTCCAGCCAATTTCCATTAGATTTCATCTCCTTTTCGAAAATATCTTCGACATTATCAATTGTTGCATCGATAGCGGTGCATATTTTTTTAACGGTGTCTCTGACGCCCATTGCGTACATTACGGAATCAGAGTCGACAATATTAATTTCTCGGGTGGCAGCAATAACTATTTTAGCCATCCGAAGCATACCCAAGGCGTACATGTTTTTATCTCTATCAGTCATTCAAATCTCTCCTTTCTTACCGGGTTCTTTGAAGACGAAGAATTTCATGGTGCTTATTTCGGATAGAGCATTAATGTATTCTTCGAATTCCCTACTGCCAATCCATAAAATATCATTTACATAGTTAGTATTTTTTAAGCTCCAGTAATATTTGCCGCGAGGATCATTGCGGTAATGAATCCTAACCATAACGTATCTCGGTTTATTTGCTTTCAGCCAAAGATAAACATGGTTATAATAATCATTCATTAAATATCATTCCTTCTTTTTAGTAATGGGATTGGTAATGTAGCAGCGCATCCAGCTAGGATCAAACTTCACTTCGGCTACTACATTTTGGTTATCATCTTCGCTCACGATGAAAATATCATCCTCGACGACTTTAACTCTGACCCATCCAAGCTCCACATTGTCGTTAATGTCTTCCTTAGGACGCCCTAAACTCACGGCCTGCATTAAATACACAAATCTCCCGTTCATTCCAAGAAGCAGTTCTTTGGAGAGAGGTTCGATAGCGGTGGGCTCTTTGGGTTCGATGCCATTGTCTTTAGTTTCCTTCAAATTCTCGGACGGATCGGCATCATACACTTCGAACTCTTTAGGAGTATAAAGGACCATTTTATACCATTCTCCTTCCAGCGGACACATAAAAACGCTCAAAGGATCGCTCTTGTCTTCGGGGATAGCAAACTGAAGATAGTACCACCCACTCCGAAACATTTCAGATTTAGAAACCACATAGACATCCTGAGCCTCTTTACAGCGCTGGAGAATCTCATCCCTTGTGAGCGGACGAGGCGCTTCTCCACAGGTTTCGTTCGCGGCACTCTTCTCATGAGAATATAAGTCGTCGAGTTCCGGATGAGTGGTGCGCTGGTTCAAAGCCCAAAGAAGATTCCAAGCAGCAGCACGCAAATGATCTTCGTCCGTCTCTCCAGCGATGAACTTAGCGAGATGACGAGCGGCACTATCACAAAGAGAATGCAGCGGAATTCCTTTATCCACATTATGCTCTCCATATTTTTCTGCACCTTCCTCGCAATGCTTGGACACTTCCATGATGCCATACCAAGGCAGGAGGTCCATGCGACCAACGCCTCGTTTCATGTCCCGAACAGCCCCAGTGGAAAATTCAGTACGCTCACCAGAATCTTTAATCATTGCTGGTTTCCTCCTTCATCTCTTTATCTTCAGGATGAGTCTTTCTGTAATAGTCATACAGCTCGTTTCGTAAATAAAGAAGTTGCTTTGAAGCCTCTTCTTCTCTTTCACCGAGAGTTACTAGCAGTCGGCAAGCATTCTTGAGATGATTGTTAATTTTACGAAGCTCTTCGACAGCAAGTTCGTCATAACTTTTCATTTCGAATCCTCCTTAAAGAATGCGGGCAGAGTATAGTTGGGACTCGGATAGTTTTTCACAAGGTCGATAAAGTAATCGATATCTGCCTCGAACCTCTCCTTTGCCATGAGAATATAAGCCTCCTTGGGGTCTGTTTTCTTGGAAGCTTCCTTTAAATATTCAAGCAACGATACGAAGGATGATTTCGAAATAAACTTCCTGTCGAAGTCAAACTCGTAAGTCTGATAATCGTAGTCCATAAAATATCACTCCTTAAAAACGCATCTCGCCCAATTTAGTCCGAAGTGCTCTTGCTTCTTTTATTTGCCTATTCCAGTATTCTTCGTGCACATTACATGTTGCTTCGTCACGCATCAAGATGCATTTGTCAATCCTTGCGTTCAAAGCGTATATTAGAGTTCTACATTCTTTATAGTTTAAGTCTATTGTCACTTGTGCTCTCCTTTTCCAAATATTTTTCTATTTTTTTTAAGATGCTCAAACCTAGGCTTTGAAGAAAGCATCATGTAAACATAATAAAAGCGCCATCTAGCACGAGCGGCTAACTTCGGGCTTGCGCGTTCCCAATTCCGAATATTTATAATAAACGGATTGCACGGATCGTTTTGCCAAAGAGTCTTCCTCGCCATACGCTTAAGTGTTTTCTTCGAAGGGTTTTTCATTGATATCCACCTCATAAATTGGTAACTTCTCTGCGATAGTCTCCATTAGAATTGCAATAACATCGTCAAGATTCACGTATTTAGTCTGCATCTTCGTCCTCCCTAAAAATACGGTTGCCTTTATCATCGTGATTCTCAACAAAGTCTCCGATCGCGCTCAAAGCATTTGCGCAGCCTAGCGAATAAGGATTAGTGGGCCCCAAATCTCGCCAATAGCAAAATCTTCCTCGAGCTTATCGAGAAGCACTTGTTTTAAACTCGTTTCAGTATCTCCTTTTATACATCATCTCACGAATTTTGGTACGCAAGAGTCTTGCTTTTGTCAACTCATCTTCCCAATGAGTTTTGGCGTAGCTCGTAGAATCTTCGGTGAAAAAGCTCAAAAGTTTATGGCACTGGGTAATTCGATCATCTAAAGCCAAAAGCATGAGTAAATAGTCCTCTTCAGTGAATTTTGCTTTCATTCTTTTTCTCCTTTGGCTTTCCGGTCCCATTGCAAATGGGGCAGGTTACCCAAATATCAGGCCATCTCACGCTTCCGGCATCATATGTCATATAGCTTTGCATTGCTTTTATCTTACCCGTTCCAAAACAGCAAGGGCAAATATCTTTAAAATAATCGGATATCGGATTTCCCATATTATTCTCCTTTCCTCAATTCATTAATTTTATCGATTCCGTAATCGATAGTTTCTTTTATGATTTCACTACCGCCATTGATTATATCGTTAGCAGTTTTTCCAGTTGTTTCATACACATACTCCACTGTATCTGGAGTAAGCATGCTAGAAATCGCCATGGTATAAATCAGGTTTTTCGAGGGGATTAAGATCGTTAATACTACGGAAACAATAGTTCCTACAAGAAATACTTTAAATTTGCGAAGGTGCTTTTTTGCGCGATCTATGTAAGTTTGCTTTTCGGAGTACCTGATTTCAGCATTCTCCATAGCATCGGAAAAACATCCGAGGTATAACAAAGATGTGAGCGCCAAAGCAATACACACCAGAATCATAATAATCTTTATCCCATGTATTACATCCGCTGCATAAAACAGCCAGGGGTTGATGATCGGATCGGTACCATTATACAAATTAATCATAAATATCCTCCTTAATCCATGTTCTTATAGTAGATTACCAGAGTCAGATACCAAATCCAGTAACCAATTAAATACACTGCGCCGAGTAAAGTTACAACAATAGTAGCTTTTCCAAGAACGCTGGCTGTACAAAAGAGTCTAGTAAGCTGATTGAAAATATCCATATTACTTCTTTCCCTCGATAAACCGTTTTTCATTAAAGTTCTTCTTACGAGTATACGCTGCATAGATAGCAGAATCGATTGAGCTCTTGCTGATGAAGTGATAATAGTATAGATCAATATAAGGAGTGTTGAGTCTATCTATTCTTCCGGCAGCCTGAGTCATAATCTTGTACGAGTAATTCTGGCTAAAGAACACAACTGTATCTGTCGTAACACAGTTCCACCCTTCCGCACCAGCATTGTACTGAACAAGATAGACCCATTTGGGACCAGTCAAAATATCTTGATGCTTATGGCCGTTCCATTGCGTATATGGATAACCCTCGCCTTCAAGAAGTTCGATGATGCTATACAGCTCATAGTCGTAATTGTAGAAAAGGATGATTCTCGGATGCTCGCTAAGTAGATCAAGCAGACTTTCAAATCTACTAGTATCGAGGTTTACAAGCTTGCGCAGGATTCTACAAAGCTCAGCGGCATCTTTGATTGGTTCTCCTGTTTCTACATTCCATCTTCTTTTCATTATTTCCTTATACGTCTGAATATCATAGTCGCATCTAAGATAATAATGATGGCTTCTAGTAGCTCGGTTAAAGTTCATAGTGACAAGAATCCTATCCCGAAGTCGCATAAGCCGTCCGATGTTCAAATATCTTTCTACTCTTGGATACTTTGAAAACCTCGAGAATACAACGTGCTCCCTTAAGAATTCTGTTCGGTTGCGGTAGAAGCCGTTCGCAACAAAGAGCGGAATATAATCAGTCCAAGTGTCACCAGGAGTTGCACTGAGCATAATCCAGTTGTTGTTCTCTGCGATCTTTAAAAAGCTTCTAACCCAGACTCCATTCCCAACTACACGTTGTTCGTCAAATATAAAGAAGGAATTCTTTGCATTGACATATCGCTTAACGTTGTTCCATGAGTCCACGATTACAGTGTTCTTGTAAAGATTGATCTTCTTGTCAGTAGAAAGTTTGAATGGAATGAACTCGCCTTCCCATTCTCCTGTGTCTCGCTTTCTTGCGGTTGTAATGATTATGAGGTTCTGCGCTGGTTCTTTCATTCTGACGTATTCTCCAGTGTTTACCTTTCCACCATTACAAATATAATAGTAAGCAAGACCTGTTCTGCTCTTACCAGACCCTACGCCACCGCACAAGACACAACCATTACGCATCTTGTCAAGAGCTTCGAGCTGGTAGTCATAAAGGGTTACTCCTCCCAAAATATCAATTCCTTTCGTCTGATTTCTTTCTGATTTCTACATATTTATCAGAAGGATGTCTAAAAATGCAGTCTTCTGGACATTTTGTTTTGCATTTTATCAAGCAATAATCGTTTGTTACGAGGTGTCCATTGGTGAATATTCCCCTAGTGCAATAATACAAAGGCTGACCGTCAAAATTATCAAACTCTGTATTTTGCGACGTATTGTCCATACGTGAGGCCCTCCTTTTTGGCTTCTTTAACAATTTCATCAATAGACATACCAGTTTGTTTTGCTTTAGACTCCTGACGACGTTTTTCATAAGCATACTTAATTCGTTCCTCTTCTCCATGTACGTGCGTTTTAGTTTCATTAACCACTTTTCTGCAAGCGTCGCAATACTTACGTTTGTGTTTTGTACTAAACGCAACTCCACAGAATACACAATGACAAATCATGATAATACTCCTTTCTAAAATATAAATGGTGGGGCGTACAGGATTTGAACCCGTAACGAAGCAGATATGAGCTGCCTGCTCTACCTAATTGAGCTAATGCCCCATAAAATCTCCCTTGCATGGACACCTACAAGGGAGTTATCTCATAAGCTACTCATTCGGAACGGACCATTTGCGACGTGGGCTTTATCTGACCTCATAGCTTTTGAAATATAATGTTAGAAGGGAGCATCCTCGGAATCGTTCGAAGTGACCGCAGGAGTGCTGTTGTGGAACTCGTTCATGTAGCGCTGATAGTAAGGATCGTAGTCGAGATCCTGGTAGATGTACACAATATCAGCGTACAAGCTCATGGTTTCAGGATGCCGAGAGCTCTTGTACAGCTTGCACTGGCAGTTGACCTTCTTCACCCGAATGTAGTCAAGCTGAGAGAGCATGGCGACAGTGCATTCGGTACGGTTGCCTTCAGGAGAAATCCAGTAGATGTGCGGAGGATAGTCGGACTCCATATTGACGTTCACTTTGACGTAGTTGGTAGGACGGAACTCACCCTCATATACACGATTGGGATTCGGACGAGTCTCCCTGACATTCACGCCCACATCACGCAGAGCTTGAGCCTGCATAGGATCGGGGATGACGATATTGAAGACACGACGGTTGGAGCCGAAACGATCACGAGCAGGATCGCCAGAGAAGTTGGTCTGGAAAATGAAGCGGGTGTCGTCGATGTTAACGATGTTCTTACGATTGCTAGTAGTCATACTATTTAGTCCTTTCTGTATGTTTTGCTAAAATATCATTCTACGGATTTGCCAGGGATGCAGCGGTTCTCGAGCTTCTTATAAGCATTGAAATACCATACATCCTTATCGCCATTGTACGTTACTTCATAGTACATACCGTCGGGAATATCAGTGCTGATGAGGAACTTCCCGTTTTGGAGAGTTTTGCACTGCCAGACAATATATACCTGAAATACCGGCACTTTGTCAGTCTTGTCGATGTGTTCCACCACATAGTTTGAAACGATCTTACAAGCTTTTGCGCGCATGGTAGTCTTCATTCTTTTCCCTCCTTTCAAAAAATATAAGGGCATCAGATTTCTCCAATGCCCTTAAGCAGAGATTCGGTGCTCCTCCTCTCATAATAGGGGATGAAAATTTCGCGAATCAGAGTTTGTCGCACAACTGGTTAATAATATCTGCGGCCTTCGCATGAACAATCCTCAAACTTTCAAGCATGTTAGTGATCTCGTCTTTTCCATAATGGGAAACAGACTCGGAGTGGCAGCCAGGGTCGGCATGACGAACATCGTAGATGGGCTTACGAATATCATCCCGGTCGCACCAATGCTTGAAGACCTTGTGGAACTCGTCGCCCATCAATTTCTTGCAGATACAGAAAGCAAGACCACTCCATTCCGAGTAGGTATCGCCTTCGCTGCATTTCACGATCGTCTTAGTACCATCGTCCCAAAGAACAATGGTGGCAGGATCGTTGAAGATGACTTTCTTGATACCGGGGCATCCGTGGGTCATCTTGGGCTTGGAAATATCATTCTTGGATTTGGACTTATCGGAGCTCGCACCAGGCATGCCATATACGGTGTTCGGGATATTGCGCAAAGCCGCTCTCTTAAAGAACTCTTCGCGAGCTTTTTCGGTCTCGGGGTCAGCCTTCGTATCCACCGAGGCGATGAATCTGATCGGAGGATAGTTGGAAGGAACATCGGGTCCATCGTAGTAGACCCAGTCGCCATTGTAGCAAGGAAGGATAGTGCCTTTATGGCCGAGACTGTCAACATATTTCTTTTCGTACATAAATATCATTCTCCTTTATCATAACTGAAGCTGATGCTAATGGACCCATCATCATAGATAGTCGCATTAATCAACGAAGGTTTAATTTCAAAGCCCATCAGATGGTCAATCAGAGAGTTAGCATGCTCAAGCGGAATGCTTTTGAGGCATACTTCAGAGCCATCAAAGGCAGGAATAGAATCACGTACCATAAATATCACGCTCCAATCTGTGATGTTGTGCTGTCAAGCTCCCAGGGAGGGCCAGGGGATTCCCAAGGAGCAACGGAAATATCATCCGAGACAAACCATTCAAAGTCGCCATACGAACTGATTGACTCAACAGCATCGTCTACGAGCTTTGTATAGTAGTCAAGGTCGACAACTTTTTCGGGCATGTTGGGATACAGAACCCGAATCATTTCGCTTTCGAGCCATTTAAACCCGGAAGTACCAGTAACGGACACGAACTTCGAAGTACCGTCGTCGTTATCCCGTTTGCAAAGAAGATCGCCACCTCCAAATCCATTAGAGACAGGAGTGAACTGACCAACTCTACCAACGAAAATATAATTGTGCTCGCCTTCAGGGAGTCTCTCGTTCTTATCGAGATAGATGGCTCCTTTCTGAACGCTCTTGGTCTCGCACATATCATCGAAGACGATGGGTTCTTTCGAGAACAGAGTCTTGAATACATAAGGAACTGCGAACTGAGTACCAGTAGCAGTCCACTTTCCGCTTTCTTCCGCGTTATCGCCAGGTACATACCCATAGCGAGTCTGACACCAGTCGCTAGTGGCAAACCGAGCAATATAAACCGCGTTGTTGACAAGACACATCTTAGCATAGGTCGCTTCATGCTCGAAGGTGTAACCATAGCTCTTAGCAAAGTCCATGCAGAAGTTGATAATCTCAGGAGTAGCACCAGGGATCTTGATGGAGTCGGTCTTGATATGGGCCACCTTGAAACCTCTTGCCATAACCTCATCCTGCAAGGTCTTCATAAACAATGCGCCACGCAGAGCAACAATGTTATTGACGTTGCGAGCATCTCTGAAGGGATTATCGAAGCTCGCACTAGTCAGACCGTACACGGAGTTGATGGCAATCTTAAGGGCTTGAGCCAACGCCTTTGCCTGCTTGGGGTCATCAAGGTACTTAGCAAGTCTTCCGCCGAAGAGCTGCTTTGCCTTATCGTATTCTTTATGCTTCACCAGAATACGAGTATCGAGAATATCTTTGAAGTTCTTGGTGTAGTCACCGAAGAAGTTAAGCTGGATGATGCTATTAGGATGCAGACTAGCAACGTCCATCAGACCCACTTCGGCATACATACCGGGTTCGGCATAAACATACCCGCCAAGACCGAGATCCACACCGCGATACATATTGTGCATGCGGCCATCGTCTTTTTCACCAGGACGATTGAGTCTACGGAACTCATATCCATCGAACTTGTTCTTGGGATTATAGGTTCCATCAGTAGACATGCCCGTAGAGAGATCGGTATAGACGAGCTGAGGATGCTTGTTCTTGCCGAATATAATTCTGGTGGTCAGGGTATTGGTTGTGTCATTGACTGTCATGTTCGCGATATCGGCCAGAATCTCGCGAGCAACAAAGTCTCCTTGACGGTCATTCCAAGTAGCCTCAGTTGCTTCGACATCGTTTTCACAATATCCAGCAACCTCATCCCACCTATCCTCGGGAACGTTCTGATCCCAAGGAATACCGAGTTCCTGATGGTGAATGCCCAGATCAATCTCGAACTTCTTCAGACTCTGCTTCTTAGCGCTGAAGTCGTAAATATCAGTGTAGCTGAGGTTATACGCTTCGCCAAAGAAACCCTGCTTGTTGTTGATGATGTTCTGGGAAAGACCGTACAACTCCTGGTTGTTGAAACCAATGAGCCGTGCGTAAAGCATATGATTATCGTACTTGCGGTTATTAAAACCAACAAGCCTATACTTGAGCAGGGTCTCGATATCAGAGGACGTAGGATTAATCATCTTTACGACCTTCTTCTCTTTACCCTGGAATTTCCAGCACACGACAAACAGGTTCGGAAACACTTCACAGTCGAAGAATATAATTGGTGCATTAGAAGTGATTGGTCCATCATCTTCACGGTCTTTCGACTTGAAGTGCATGATACCAACTTTCTTCACACAGTATTCTGCATTGTGGCTACTACTAGCAGCAAAAGCAGCAATGACGTTACGCATGTCGCTAACATCATAACTGAGCGAAGAATTGTATGCATCATTAAGGATCTTCTCAATGAAGTCGATTGAGGGTTTGGTATAAGGATGATACTCCTTGCGAAGATTCCTTTCGATCATTGCCCTCAAAGCGGTTTCCGATTTAATCTCCTTAATACTCTTCACCGCTTTTTCTCCTTTCAAAGGTAATCCAGACGATAACGAGGAAATATCAAGGTTATTGCATTTGGTGACCATCCTGCGCAAAGACGATTTGCCAGTGAACACCTTGACCTCGATATGTTGTTCGTAGATTCTAGAAAGACTGTTGACATCCCCTTTGTAAATATAATGCAGATGAACACCCGCACCCGATTTACTAAGCTCAGCATAGGTAGCAGGCCATTTCGAAGCTGCTCGGAGATTAGCTTCGAGATCTTTGCTACCATCCTTTGCCGGAATATCAAAGTCAATCACTATATGATTCTCCGGAACTTTCACATAGTGGAGCTTTGACGTATCCAAATCTTTCAGTGTAGTAGTTACCTTTTCCCATGCTTTATAAGGGGTACCTTCCTTATTGGCATACTGGGCAGGGCAATCCTGGCAAATATCATCTAGGACTGAGTGCTGCACTGCGAGATTAAGCCATTCGGGGAATTCGCTTTTCGAAACTTTAGGTTCTTCAGATTCATCCTTCAGTTCAGGGTCCGCAAACTTCTCAGTCTTGAACCCACTATAGTAACTACGAATACGAGTTCCATCCTCTTTGGTCAGACGTTCATCATACCTCTTAAAGTACGTCCTTAATTCCTCTTTGAATACTCTTTTGTTCATGGTGTATTGTAAACCTGCAGATTCGCAATACGTCTTGTACATTTCCCATGCAACTTTCAGACTTACTCCATCTTCATTCTTGAACATATAGTAGGAGTCAAGCATGAAGTTATAGAAGTCATTAGTTGCATTGAGCATTCTTGTAGGAATATAATTGTCGTACTTGTGCTTGTCGGACTCATAGACCTCTTTACAATGCAGAGCAATGCCACCAAGCTCGAACTTAATCTTCCCGATAAGAGTGTAATATCTATCGGAAGGAATCTTGCGTCGAGAAGGTTCAACGTCAATGAGTCTTCGAATGATGCCAGACTTGGAATCGGTAATTCTTACCGGCTTGTTAGTGCCCATGAACAGAAACGACTTAAATCGGTTGACATACGCAGACTTAAACTTCTCGTTAATCATCATCTGCTCATGAGATACGAGAGAGTTAAGCTTTGTGTTGTCTTCAATCCGGCTTAAATCGCCATCGTGTTCAATGGCCACAAGCGGGTTACTTCTGAACGCTTCCAGCGCAAATGCATTTGACGCAGAGGTTAACGCCTTTGAATCAAATATCGAGTAGTAACCCTCGAACAGCTGCTGAATGATGTTCAAAACAGTAGACTTACCAGAACCAGGTTCGCCATAGAGTACGATGAACTTTTGAATTACTTTGGAGTCGCCGTTGACAATGCTACCGATAGCCCACTCCAACTTAGTTCTGTCATCAGGGTCATAAAGCGTACTCATGATTTCTTCATATGCGGGGATAGGAGTGGGTTCCAAAGGATAAGGGAGTCTCTTGGACGCATACATCTCCTTGGTAACAGCTGTATTCGAGAATATCAGCATGTCATCAAGAGGATGAAACGAATCACGAAGCTGACTTTGACAATACTTGTGCCAAATATCAATCATACCACTTTCGGCATCCCACATATGCAGGACCCGATGATTCTCGCCAAGAGCTCCTCTATTCTCTTTTTCGAACTCGTCAAGCTCATGGTCGATGAGCCTGATTGCGTCTCCTTCGTTAGTGGACCAAAGTTTTCGTTCTTCAATCCAGATAGCATAGAAGTCACCGCCTCGAATCATGAGATCGCTTGATTCTTTGATGATGAACTTGGGGTATACTTCGATCAACCCCTTGCGAGTTCTAGTCGCAACCATCATGAAATCAAGCATTCAATGCGACTCCTCCTTTCTTACGACAGTTTTTAGATTTGATGATTGCTGAGCACAGTGTGGATGTATGCGTGCATCTGATACCAAATATCAAGCTTTCGCATATCGAAGTTCGGGTCGGTGATATACTCTTTCGGAATGCAGAAGAGCCCACCTTCGCCATTGTAAGAATATCCACGAGCATCGAACCGATCCATGACAGCACGAGCCTTCTCAGCATCAAAGCTGTTGTCGGACATATGGTTGAGACCCAGGGAACAGACCATTTCCCAGAACCACTGGCCAGTTCTGTCGCCATAGTCATCGTCAGACATGATGCTATCCTCCATGCGATATGCAAGGGCAACCATCATCTCAAGCATATTGGCACCAGCGGAAATATCTTTGATGTCAGTAATGCCGGTCTCATCCGCGAAACGACGGCGCATGGCGAGAGCGTCGCTTGCACGCGCTTCGTCTTGAATAACGGTAGGAACAAAGGGCTCATTGAAGAGGAACGTGAACAGCATGTGATACCGAACATTATTCAGGTTCTTGTCTTCCCACACAAAATGCACCAGCCAGTCTAAATACTGCGTGGCACAGGCATCGTAACGCATTATTTCTCGCCTCCTTCCATATTGTTGAGATCGTACTCTTCATCGTCGATCCAAAAGTGGACACCGTCGCCGCAATCCTCCTTGGGAAGCTCACGAGCTGCAGGGTCCCAACCCCACACTTCCTCGAAAGTCTTTGCAGAACGGTCAACCTGGTAGTCCTTCTTGTATACATGACTGCGAATGTAGACGGTATCGGGCTCATAGCAACCCATGTACTTGAGGGAATCAGGTCCCAGGATTTTTGCGGTGTCCTCCATGAGCTCGCCACTTTTGTCATAGGCCACCCAACCATCCGCAAAGAGTGTGAGAAATCGGGGCTCAAAGTTCGGATTCTGGCCGAAGTCATCGGGCTTGATAATTTCGTACATGACATTCCCCTCCGCATCGGTGGTGTCGTAAACGGAACTGCCGTCTTCACGCTGAAGATTCAGTTTCTCCATAGCAAACTTAATACCTCCTTCGCGAACTCTGTCCTCGAAAGAATCTTCGCGATTCTTATCCTTGGCCTGATAGAACTCACGCATATCGTTGATTTCTTCGTCAGCCATATCGCGATACTTCTTCTCGAGCTTCGCGTTAATAGCCTTGTAGGTGATGCCGGCACCAGCAAGAGCGCCAATGCCGAATGCCACAACGATAGAAATGATGTTAGACAGTTTCATACTAATTCTCCTTATTGTAAAATATCATTTAGATCTTGTCAATGATGTTGCCATCGCAGTTGAAGTGCAGCCAGATGTTGGGCTCATAACCCTCGAGGAAGGCCTGCTTGATGGGGTCGTCGCTGTAGATACCGAAGTCGATGAAGGAATCGATGTCGGGATTGGTCGGGTCGTAAATCCAACCAGCAAACTGACCAATCTGAGTACCACGCATGCCGATGGAGTCAAGAGCCTCATTCAGGAACAAATATCCACGAGTCTTGAGTTTCTTCATGCAGGAACGCTGAGCCTGCAGCAGGGTGATGCGGTTGATTTCAGGGTCTTTCTCCCAAGTAGTAGGAGCGTTGTTCTCATCGAACAGGAAGGTGTAAGGGTCATCGGTCTTGCCGTCATGCTCTTCGCCTTTGACGGTAGTGTTGTTGCCATCCTTATCGGTAGCGGAAATATCAACGGCCTTAATGCCAGTCTCAATTTCCTTCTGGACGTCATCACCAAAGCGCTCTGCTACACGAGCCTTGTACTCCTCAAACGCCTTGGAGACAGCAGCGTAAGCCGCAACTGCAGCACTGTAACGCTTCTTCATGATGACGTGGGAGCCAATCATGCAACCAAGGCCACCACCAATGAGCAGAATGGCAGGAGCGTAGAGCTTGAGAACCTTGACCGCAGTCTGGACATATACGATGACGATATCACGGTCGGCATCGTCTTCAGTGTAAACCGCACCCTCCGGAATCTCGAGGGTACCATCCTGAACACCATGAATCATCTCGAGGGTCTTGTCAGCCTCCTCCACAATAGGAGGAACCTTCAGAGTAGCCTTGCATGCGGCAACAGTACCAGCAACGATACCAACCGCACCAACAGCAATGAGGATTTCGGGGGAATGCTTCTTGACCTTGAACATGGCCTTGTGAGCAACGCGAGAAGCGGTCTCAACGAAGTTATTGAATTTCATAAATATAAATCTCCTTTCACTTATTCACAGACTGAGACTTGGGGAAGTGAATGCAGTAGACCTTCTTACCAAAGTGGTAAGCAGAGTAGACGAACGCACTATCGAGATCCGACCAACCGCGATCACTCCCGTAAGAGTATGCAGGGAACTTGGAGTATCCAAGCTCGTCAGCGAAGTCAAGAATATCAGCGACGGACACCCAATCGTAGTCGTGCAGAGTCTTCTTGGCCTTCTCGAGAATATCACGAGCATCCGAGATGGTCTCATACTTAATTTCGGACAGAGCCTTGACAGCTTCGTCTTCATCGTTCCGACGAACGATAGTGAAGTTATCGGCGAGGGTCCTGGCAACCACAGCAGCGCCGATACCAGCGAGCATATTGGAAAGCAACTTGTTCATAAATATAATCCTCCTATTACTTAATCACAACGGCCTTGGGCAGAATGATGATGAATCCGCCATTGATGGCCTTAATATCAGAGCCACGAAGGTCGTACCAACCATACTTGTTGTCAGTCCATTCGGTGCTGATGCCTGCGAAGTCGTAGTAATCAGCAACTGTAACCTTGCCATAAGTAGCAAGAGTCTCGAACATGGCATTCAGAACACCCTCAGCATCCCTACGAGACGTGAAGTGCAGGCTACGATAATCCCTAGAAGGATTTACCTGCTGATTGTAGTCAGCGGGAACCTGATTGGCAGCATACGAGGGTGTATTCCAGCTATAGAAGCTCGCCAAGGAATTAGTGCCCGGACGAGCAACGTTGGACGAATTGAAAAACGTGTTGTACGGACGATTCGCGGGACCAACACCATTCGAGTAGAACACCATGTTAATGGTATTCATAAGAGAATTGACGAGAAAATCACGCCCAGCAGGAATGAGCATGTCGTACACAATGGTGTGCCCAACCTTGGAGAGGTCGTTAGGGAGAAACGATTTTGCAAGTTTTTGCAAACCATTCTTCTTTTCGACCGTAACCTTACCCTTGACTACTTTCTCCTTGTGAGGTTCGCTTTTGGCGGTTTCAGTAGTCTTAGAAGTGTTATCGGGAGCATCCGCGGCATGAGAAGCGCTCGGGATGTTATCAAAATCAACTTTAGCCATGCATTACCTCCAAAAATATAAAGCTAAGAGCCTATGTCGCCATAAGCCCTTAGCCTTTGTTAAACCTTAATTGTTACTCCTCAGCACCATCATCGTCAGAGTGCTCAACGGATTCCTCGCTGTCAGTCGGAACGGCCTCATTGTAGTCCTCGGCAGCGTCGTCCGCCTGCTCCTTGACCTTCTTGGCCATCTTGTTGCGGATGAACTTCATCGGAGTGTGACCACTCTTGACAGCCTTCGCAATGCCAACACCTGCAACGACCACCACTGCAACACCAGTGATAATCAGTCCAAGTGCTTTCTTGACGTTGGCGTCCTCAGTAGTCTCACTGGACGTATCCATCACATCAGCAGGATTGACCTCGACAGTCTCGGGAGTAGGCTCAACGGCCTCGTTCTCCATAGAAGTCTCGTTCATCATAACATTCATGTCTTCCATTTTTGTTACCTCCAAATATAATCGTGTTTAAGAAGAACCCTTATAGTCCTCCATAATAGAAGATGTAAATTTCGCGAATTTTTACTGCTCCATATCCTTGATATGCTTCATGAAAGCAGCCTTCCGAGGGACAACAGAAGCAGCCTCATAAATGGTAACGCCGAAAACCGCAACGCCGATAATAGCAATACCAATACCAAACAGCTTATTCATAAATATCTTCCTCCTTCAAACACTCAAACACACAGTTGGTCGGCAGCGTCCTCAAAACCGTTGACGTAACCGACATAGCGTGCCATACCAATGGCAGCAACAACAGTAACAACAGCACATGCAGACGTAATCGCCGACATTGTGGTTTTCCGAACACCAAACTTAACGTAAGCGGACTTAACAATCTTGGCCATCATAGTCATCATAAATATCATTCTCCTTATTTTAATTCTTAGTAGAGATTCCCGTCGAGGAACTCGAGCTGGGCACGGACGTAGCTTGCAGCATTGCGGAGAATGGACTCCATCTCCCGGAGCACTGCAATCTTCTGCTCGCGAGTAAAGCTGTGAGCGTACTCCTGCGGGTCACACAGACTCGTGAGGACCAGCTTGAATACCTTCTGAGCGATGCGAGTGTTGCGAGTGGTGTCATAGACGACTTTAGTAATGTTTCCCATAATTATACTCCTTCTAAAAATATAAAGCGGAAAGCCTATATTTCCATAAGCCTTCCGCCTTTCGGTTAGTTTCTCATCTCTTCGATGGGGTTACAGATTGTTCTCAACGCAATACTGAATGAACTTTGCCGACTCATCGGGATTGTACCCTTTAAGGCAGTTAATCGCGTACTGTGTGCCGTCGATCCTACCAAGTTTGTATGCAGAGCGTAAGCCCACAAAGCAAACCAGCATAGCACCGCCGACCTTAGCACCTGTCAAAAGTGCCTTCTTGGCAACCTCCTTGTAGTCGATAGTCTTCGCAGTGTTTTCGTTCATAATTGTTACCTCCATAAATATAAATGAGAGGACCTCCCTCCCATAATAGACGATGAAAATTTCGCGAATCCTTAGTAAGAATGCAGCGGACGAGGAAGCTGGACATACCCAATAACCAGAGCCGGATTGCCCTTCTCATCAAGCCTCGAGGAGTACGAAATGTCCAAATATCCAGTGTCGATACTCCATCCAAGATCGTCACCAAGAAGCACACTGTCGAGGCCAATCATATTGAACCAGTCATTCTCACTCATAAAGCACTCGTCTCTCATGAGTCGGTTCATTTCATTGACCGCTTTTTCAATAAGATTCTTGTTGGAAGGGAAATATCTGCCGGTAAGCGAGTCGTAGCACTTGATGCAGTCTTCGTCAATGATAACAATATCATTGGACTTTGCTTTGACAGGCTGAGGTACTGCCAGCTGAGCATCCGCCTGAGCTTTCTCGCGAATCTCATCAGCCTTTTCTTTGCCGACAATCTCCTCGGCTTTCTTGGTGTAGTTCTTGAGCGCGGTTTCACTCATTGTATATGCCGCTGTAAGAACTGCATTCCGATGCAGATGAATGCTGGATGCACCAACGATGCACACAACACCAATACCGGACGCAACAATGGTGCGCAAATATCCAGGCACGATAATCTTGACTTTCTCCTCAGTTTCAAGAGGAGCTTTCTTTGTTTCCTCCTTATCTTTGAGAAGCTTCGTGACCTTCGGAGTATCCTGGATGGCGAAGACAGTTGCACTAATCATACTGGCAATGCCCGCGGCCACCAGAATCTCTGGTGAACGCTTGACAGTTTCATCCTTGATACGGTTGATTAACGAATTGAGTTTCATTTTAGTTCTCCTTTCAAAATATAAAGCGGAAAGCCTATGTTTCCATAGACCTCCGCCTTTGTCTTAGAAGTGACCAGTTCTACGCATAGTGTCGAAGCGTTCTTGCTCCTCCAACTCGCATTTCCGCTTGAAAGCCTTAAACTCTTTCCACTCCTGGCTCAGCCGAACGGGATACGTAACAACCTTAGCCACGTCGTAAGCAGCTGTCAGCAACATGCCTTTAGCAAGCATCTTGCAAGCAGCCCCAACTTCGTCACCGAGGTCATTCGTAAACCGTCTAGCTTCCATGTGTTCACGGTCAAAGCTCTCAAAATCAATACCAGTTTTACGCATAATAATTCTCCTTTGTTATGGTAGTGTGTATCCTTCCATAATATAGGATGAAAATTTCGCGAATGATGAAAGCAAAAGGGGCATCACTGCCCCTCGTACTTTTCGGCGAACTTCTTGTTCACCTTATCTTCGATGAGTTCATCCATTTCCTGGCTGGATGCCTTACTGTTTGCAATATCAGCCGCAAACGAGCAAAGCATTCCAATACCAGCAAGTGCCATGCCAATCATCTTCAGATAGTTAGTTTTCATAGTTATTCACCTCCATAATACAAGATGAAAATTTCGCGAATTGTCAGAACGGAACGTCACCATCCATGTATGAATCGGACGGATTCAAGATAGGGCTGATGACATAGCATACGGTGCCATCGCCAATGTTGGTAGGATTCGCCGTAATATCAAGCCAACAATAACCAAGCCACTCACTCAACATCTCATCATTCCATCCGAGTTGATGTCCCTCATCAGTTTCTGCGATGCCAAATGCACGATAGAAATCGTTAAGCGACGCATACGAGGATACCTGAAGCTCACGATTAACGTAGTTCACAGCTTCCTCAAACTTATGCATTGTAGAGTCAAAATATCTATCGGCAAACATATCGTAGAACAGGACCTTGTCGTCATCAAACTCGTCCTCTTGTCCCTGTTCGATAGTCACTTCGTTGACAATATCTTTGTCAACCTCAGGTCCAAGCTTATCGGCAATCTTCTTGCGGTATGCCTTGTAGCCTTGGTCAACAAATGCATACGCCGCCGCTAACGACTTCTGCTCCTTGCTCGAGAGTACGTTAGCAGCTACGATGCAGGAGATTGTGCCCGCACCAAGAATCAAAGTCGGAATATAAATCTTCCAGCAATCTTTGACGATTTCCTCTTTGGTAATCTCAGGCTGGTCAATGCTGGAGACTTTCTTCCATTCTTCGCGGTCTTTCTTCTTTTGCTCTACAACTTCTTTGGCCTTGAGAGTTGCATGTGCGGCTTCAATCGAAGTTGCAACCAGACCGACTGTTGCCGCAAATGTAAGGATGCCCGTCGCATGCTTTCTCGCGAAGTGGTATACTGCCTTACCAATATCAATGTTGTTCATACTAATTCTCCTTTATTCCATTTTAATAAGCTTGTAGAAATCGTGCTCGGACGCATCCACCGAAACATTTGCACGAATCTTTATCTTTCCATTTTCCGAGTGCTCAAGATAGAAGTTACTCAGTTGAATAGTGCTCCCGGTGAACCCCGCTTTCTTGAGAAGCTTGTTGAGAATCATCGAGATTATAGTAGATGCGAACCCCGATTTGAACATAACTACGTCACCCATATCATTACCTCCAAATATAAAGCTAAGAGCCTATGTCGCCATAAGCCCTTAGCAGTCAGGATTATTCCTCGTCTCCTTCGAGATTTTCGTCAGGGAAGCTAGCGTCATCCATGGCCTTCACCGAACGGTTAACTTTCCACGTTCCGAAGGCAGTGAACGCTGCGGTAATCGCAAGCGACACTACTGCCATCTTAGCGCAGTCACCATACGTAATGGGTCGTGCCATAAACTTCGCAATTTTCTCTTTCATAATAATTCTCCTTTCAGATTACAAAGTGTGTATCCTTCCATAATATAAGCTGAAAATTTCGCGAATCCCGAAAAAAGAAGGTTGAATGAATTGAACATTCTCTAACGGATTCTTTCCGTTGTGCAACCGTACACCATTCCTCCCATAATAGAAGATGTAAATTTCGCGAATCCTGAAAGCTAAGAGCCTATGTCTCCATAAGCTCTAACCTGGTTTTTACGCAAGAACATTCAGTTCTTTCAAAATATCAGCAAGTCTTTCTCCCGATCTCTTGCGAGCATCAATAGCAAGCCACTCGTCATTAGTGAGTTCACGACGAAGTTTCCAATAATGACCAAGCGATCTGTCATAGCAATAAAGCTCTTTTAGATCCTTTGCTTTCTTGAGCCTGTCTTGCTGAGAAACCATTCTTGCAATTTGCATAATGGTTCCCACAACAACAGGTGTCGCAGCAGCAACAGCAGCTATCTGAGCTTTATGATCTTCAACAAACCACTTAGCTTTATTTACCTTTTCGTAAACCCAAGCTCTGCGATCAGCTTTCTTCTTGTTGTTCACAAGTTCATCATAATCATAAACTTTACCCATTTTGAATTCTCCTTTATTCAAAGTGTATTTCTACCATAATAGAAGCTGTTTATTTCGCGAATAAGGAGAAAAGCGAAAGGCTATGACTCGTCATCATAACCTTTGCTCTAGAAACCTCACTTAATTCTTCTTAAAAACCTCTTTGAAGCATTCCATCATCGTCTTGGACGAGAAGGTTCCTGTCTCTTCGAACTTAAAGCCCTTCGCCAACCATTTACTTCTCAGGCCCCAACCGATTGCAAACGTTCCAAGCGTCACACCAAAGCCTACCAGTTGCAGGATTCTTGCATCTCGTGCCCTAATCCGTTCATTCTTATTATCATTACTAGCTTTAAGCTCGTCAATATCAAGCTTCCGCTGGTTCAGATAATAGTCATTCTGGATTTTGGAATCTTCGATGCTGAGATCCTTCTCCTTGACACGCATCTGATGCAACGCCTGAATGTTCTTAATCAGGTCTTTTGCCTCATCCGCATTAGGGTCCAACGTACCGAGCTTTGTCAGTTCGTTGAGCAGTTCCTCATCAATCTTCGTAACGATATCTGTATTATTCATAGTAATTCTCCTTTCAGAATATCATTATGGTTTCCCATAATAGAAGATGAAATTATCGCGATTTCACGTTAGGCTTCTGGTTCCAGACACATTCGAGCGAAATACTATCCTTGCCTCTAAACTTGTCAGGGTCCTCGTCAAGCATCAAGAATATGTGTATCGTGTCGTCCTCATCCGGTTCCTCGTAAAAGAACAACTTGCCAATGGACTCCTCTTCGCTTGCACTCGAATTGGCAACCCCAACAAAATATCCAAGGAACACTCCGAGTGTGCAGATCACAATGGCAACCGTAACACTAATCATCATACGTCATCCTCCTCACAACCAGCATCGGCAATGTCGGTACGGACAAGGAAAGTCTTGTCGCCTTTTCCGCAGACACTTACCGGGCAAGGGTAATACCGGTCAATGACATTATTGAGGGCCAAACGAATGCTTCTCGGGGTGTCGCCGAGTTCTCGCTCAAACTGAGGGTCGTAGGTCATACACTTCTGGCCAGACTCTACGAATTTCTCGAGTTCCTGAATACGGTTCTTGCTCCAAATACTGGGGCCGGGTTTACGTCCTACTTTCATAGTTAAAGTCTCCTTTCAAAATATAAAGCGGAAAGCCTATGTTTCCATAGACCTCCGCCTTTTAGGTTAAATATCAGTTCTCTCCAAAATCAGTTTGTTGTTACGTTCGTGAACGCTGATGGGGTAATTGCCGGATGTACTAAGCGCCCTACGTAATGCGTTGCCTGCAGAGTGAATGTTCTTATACTCGTCGCCGATGAGTACCTCAACGTACTTCGAGTTAAGAGACATCACATAGTCAAGCTCTTCGCACAACTTATGATAGCGATTACGGTCATCCAAAACAAGTTCATCTGCGTTTGCTCTTCTGTAATTCATACATAAACCTCCTTTAGTTAGAGACACTATCCATGTCCCCTTCATAAAAGGAGATGAAATTTTCGCGAATTCGAATTTAATAAAAGATGCGGAGTTTTTTACGCCCCGCACCTTTTTCTTACTTCAATGCTATGTCGAACACCCTGGGAACAATATCAATAGTATTGCCCAGGATGTTTTCGCTGATCTCTAGAATCGACATCCCATAATCTGCTAGTAAATTGCATACCCATTCCTCAGAATCAATCCAATACTGAGGCTTCACAAACAGATGCAGCTCTTCTAGAAGACCAAAACTCGACATAGCAGCATGCCCAATCTCGTGGACAGTAACTTTGCGAAGTAACTCGTCAGATAAACCCTCGTAAATATAAATCTTATGCAAACGCATATCGGTTGTGGCAAGCCTTACGTTTCCAGTTCTATCCACGAGATACGGGCTGCTATTTGGAACGTAGTATACCTTCCAGAGAATATCATTCAGGTAAAAACGTTCCATTGCTGTTTAAGCGGGCATTTCACCAACGAGCTTTGTGAGGTCGGACTTCATGCGCTTACGCATATCAGGATCTGCAGTTTTGTAGATCTCCCGAACGCTGCCCATGACGTCCATCAGATGCTCGTTGGCGTACATCTCCATCATATCCTTGTCAGCCTGAGATTTGCTCTCGGAGTAGTGCCGACGAGAATCGATGTATTCGCGATAAGGTTTGCCGTAGCGCTCGTCCGAAGAATTGTCGCTAGAGCGGTCGTCACGAGACATCTTACGACCAGGAGTGTACCCGGCACGCTCATACATCTCATCCTCGAAGGTATCAGGGTCACGTACCCATCTCTTGATACGATCACGCTGCATCCCCCGCTTACCCATACGAGAAGCTTCACGAGGAATATAACCGTAGCGATCCTCTTCGTCACCACGCTCATCGGCATCCTTCATCGCTTTGACGATGCTTGCATAGTAGCAAGATTCCCATTCGTTCTTCTCGGCGTCGGTAAGATTCTTCTTCGCCTCGCTGAGATCCTTAATAATATCAGCCACCTGGCCTGCCTCGTGAGTGTCGAGATTATTAAGGCCCTGGTTCGTAGCGCTTTTGAGGCCATCGGTCATGATGTCGAGAAGCGTACAAATCTTCTCGAGGGTCATTTTCCCATCATTGTCATGCATCTTGTAGCCTCCTTAGCACTTGACAAGTCTTGCGGAGAAGATGGCATTTGCACCAATAGTCAGGGCGGTCGTACCCGTATTGGTAACAGTAAGCCTATCGTAATCCCCGCAGCAGTTGGCGAGGTAGAACGTGCGTTCGACGGCATTGAGAGTACCCGCCGTAGCCGTTTCAGAAATGATTGTAGACGGAGGATAGGTAACACCTCCCATCGCAATACTCAGCTGAGCCGTACCAGCATCACCGGAAGTACCGATATTGCCAGTAAAACGAACCTCGTACGGACCACAGCACCGAAGTTTGATGCTACCGGTACTGGAGCGAGTACAAGTGTCGCAGCCAGTACGAAGAAGTACGGTATCGAAAATGGCTGTCTGGCCGGGCTGGAGAGTGAGTTCAGCGCTATTGGAAAGCTCGATCACTATCTTTAGACCCCCTTTCTAAACCATTTTGAATTAACCGCAGCACTGGCTGGGGCAGCAGTTAGCGTTCTGATAGGAAACCTGCTGATTGCAGCAGAAAGGATTCGCCACAATGTAAGCAGGCTGCGGGCACGGACGGAGCTGATTCACGAGATAGGTATTCTGATTTGCCTGACTGGCAGCAAGGTTGAGAGCCTGAATCTGGCTACGCAGATTGGCATTTTCAGTACGCATATCCTCCATGCGATTGGCAACGATTTCGTCGTGCAGCGCACGGTAGTTGTCGTTCTGGTTCTGCATCAGAGCCTGGGTCTGGTTAGAGATAGCCACCTGAATAGCGTTACCCTGCGTTGCCAGATCATAGCCTACCTGCTGGAAACCAGTCCGATTCTCGCAGCAGCAATTTGCAAACTGAGTAGCCAGAGCATTGGTGTTCTGCATATTGGCCACAGTATCAGCCTGAATTGCCTGCTGGAGAGTAAAGGTGTTCTGCATGGCATTCATGGCGCTATTCTGGATAGCACTCTGGACACCATTAAAACCGGTCAGCATGGAATTGTTCATGGCATAGAAGCCGTCGGCAAGGCCATTCTCAAGACCATTCAGCTTGTTGGTAACGCCCTGGTTGTCAAAGCCGCGCTGAATATCACCAACAGTAGCGACAGCCGCTTCGCACCCACAGCCATTACCACCCCGCATACCAGCACCGCCGTAACCAAAGCCACCATAACCGAAACCGCCAAAGAGAGCCATCAGGATGATGATAACCCACCAACCTTCGCCGAAGCCATAACCGCCAATGCCATTCGTCATGCCATAACCTCCGTTGTTGCAGCAACCATCATTGTTACGAACGACGGCAGCAACATCCGCTGCGCTGAGACCATTAGAACCAAACATAGATTTACCTCCTCACTGGTAAATATCAAGCGTTTCTTACGAATATGCTTAATCTATGCTCTTCAGAGTCGATTGCGCGCATTACCGATATCCTCAAAGCACAGATTGCGCCTGGGTTATCGGTGGGTAAAGAACTGCATTGCCTGCTTGCAAGCATCTTCGGGAGAAATCCCATAAGTCTTGCAAAGGTTCATGGCAATTTCCTCACCCTTTTTATTGTCACCCGTCTGAAGGCAGGTGAACAAGTTTTGGGCCAGAGGGTTTTTGGACAGCTGGGGATCATTCCTCAGCTTATTCATCATTCCGCTGATAAGAGGATTGTTCATCGGAACCTGCATTATTCACTGCCTCCTTCTTCTGATACGGACGATGATAACGATTGTTCTTAGCAATCATCTTTTTGATCTCGTCAAGTTGCTGTTTGATGGCTGCATAACCTTCATTTTGATTTGCAGGAATATCGCCAGCAACCGTCGCCGGAGTCTCAAGGGTAAATTTGACGGTGTTGATGCGCCCTTCCCCAGTGAAATACTTGAGGTAGACAGCCGACCCATCGTTCAGAGGGAATACCGCAATGCTCCCATCGTTAGGAACTTCATTGGGCCGGATTTCATCAGGGGTGTTTACGATTCTGCCAGGAATTACAGAATAGCTAGGCTGCATCTGCATGGGTTGAACCTGCGGAACCTGAGTCCTGTAGACAGGCTGATTGATAGGCAGCCCATTGTACATAGGGTAGCCCATATTGTTCTGAGGCACAACCGGCTGAGGATAACCGAACTGATTGTTCAAAATATCACTTCCCCTTAAGCGCTTTCAGTTCCTTATCCGCCTTAATGGCAGCAGGAGTGAAGGAGTTATTCTTCCACCAAGCAATCAGACCAAAGATCACAGTTGCCCCAGTGGTCACAAGGGTATTGACCTGATCGTTGGTAATGGGCAGCGGAGAATGACCCGTTGCATTCAGAACCTGGTTAGCCAGAGCCAGGAAGAAGCACAGGGTACGTACTACGGTGCCAACAGAGATATCGCCAAAAAGCTTTCGGAAAATGTTCTTAATTGCGCTCATCATTCATCGTCCTTTCCGTCATCAATAGGGAGTTTGAGGATTCTCTCATACAGGGCGGTACCAGTACCATTGCCGCCGAGCTTATGATAGTTCTCATAAATTCGTTCGACATTCTTGAGCTCTTCCGTACTTACACGATTCTGCTCCATAAGACGCTGGCACTCTTTGTAAAGCTCGAGATGAAGAACGGCCCGAACACCAAGTTTAGTGGCTTCGGACTCTTCCTTCTGCTGCGTAAACTTCTTAGAGAGTCTTGTATAAGCCCCTGTAAGAATCGCTGTTACAATAGTCAGTATGCCCTGCAATAGATACTGAGAAATCATTTCTTCCAAGGGCTATTCCTCCTCAACCGTTCCAGCGAGATTTGGTAGCACGAACGTCAACATGAGTAAAGGTAGAATATCTACCAATACCACCAGTGTTGGGCATCAGCGTTTCAACGTATTCAGCGACTTTGCTCGGAGCTACGCCGGAAACCTTGATGTCAGCAGCCTTACCATAGCAGTGCTGGGAATATGTTGCACCGCCAACCTTCTTGTTGTGGCTGGCAGTACGAAACGCCGAAGTGATGGTCACAGCTTTGCCGAAGTGGTCGCGAACTTTCTGCAGAACATCGACCAGGTCCGAATCTACAAAGATTGGATCAGTATCATCCTTGCAACGAAATTCGCGAACACGAAAGTTCTTCGAGAGGAACTTGGTTCCGTCTTTTGCGTAAGAGTAAGCATTGATAGCCATAGGGTATCAATCCTCCTTCGATGTAGTTATAGCGATCAGGAAAATTCCATTTTGAATTATTCCTCAGGGCTTATGGCTGCCTTCCTGTCGGAGATCGCTTTGTTGAGCTTGTCATATTCCTCGTCGGAAAACCTATGCGCCATCAAGTGCGCATAGGTGATCCGCGAAGAAATACTGTCAAGCGCCTCGATCGTGGTTGCCTTGGCGATCCGATCGGAAACAACCGAGAACAAATCAATCATGGCGCGTCCCTTTCTTTACGTAGCAGACTTATCGTCGCCAGTGCCGCCGGTCTCGTCCTTGCCGGTCTCCTCACCAGTGCCACTGTGCTCGGGTTCGTCGGTCGGGGTCAGCTGGGCAATCTTATCATTTACCAGGTCAACCAGCTCCAGATACTCGTCCATCTCAAACTTGCCGCCGATCATGAACATGACATCGATGCGCTCGGAAAGAGCTTCGAGTTCGGTTTTGGTGTTTTCCTGGTTGATGGCCATCTTGGTAACTTCAAGCAAAGTCATAGTAATGCTCCTTTCTTTTAGCTCATAAGGGACTGTATTACTTCTTCGAGAGTTCTACCATCTGAAAAGAGGATAGCCTCTGCTCGACTGATGGGAATAACGGGTTTCCCGGTAGAATCCTGGAACTGAACGGCATTGCCGCCCTCGGGCAGAGTAAGCCCTTCGATCCGGAAAGTGTAAGTTTCGTTAGCCGTAGTATATCCCCCCTTGGATGCCGTAACTGTTATTGTGTGCTGACCTTCAGATAGGTTCGTTACTTCAACTGTACTGGTTACAAGTTCTTCCGTATCTACAGTACTAGTAAATGTTTGCTGACTATCAATTTTGACGACCACAGTAATACCTGTAGCTGAAGTATCTCCTGCGACAATCACATAAAACGATAGATTGAAATTTCCAATTTTTACGCCAAAGTCTTTCTTCGACGGACCCATGATGACGATAACATCGGTAAGAATCGTATAAACTTCACTTGTTATGTACGGCCCTTTCGTTCCGCTGTTATCAACTGCGCAAACTCTATACTGAACCGTACCCCAACCGCCACTCGGATTATCCACAAAGGTCAGATCCGCTGACGACTGAACTTGAGTCCAATCACCGTATTGGGTCTTTCGTTCAAAAATATAATTTGCAATCGTACCGTCAGTATCAGTAGCTTCGCCAACTGTGACAGTCGTTGTAAATCCTTCAACTGTGCGATCAACACTGATAGAAGAAGGCGCAGAAGGCGGATCAGAAGCATAAATGCTGACTGTGGAGCTCAGAACGTAGGTAGACGAAGTAAAACCAATATCATCTTGCGCTAAAACTCTAGCCTGTATGGAAGACTTGTCTGAGGGAATATGAAGCTCCACTGATGTTTCGGAGGTAGTCTCAATTGTCGTCCAGCTTCCATTATCAAACTTATATTGATAAGTATAAGTGATATTGCCATAGCTATTCGTTTGAGCGTCACTGGATGGAGTTATAGAGATTGTGATGTCGGAATTGTAACGAATACTTTCTGGTAAATTTACCGAAGAAGGATCGATGACGTCTTGATCTTCGGCGTAGTAAAAATAGCCGTCACTAGCAAGATCAAAACTAGGATAAGAAGAAGACGTTCTGCTTGAAACATAATTTTGAAACTCGTCTGGATAATTACTTCCCTTCGCTTCGTACACATAAAAATCATAATATGTTCTACCGCTTTTGCATCTTACATTAAGTCCATCCGAAGAATAGAAAGACCAATCTGTATTAGTGTAATGTCTTCTAAACAGTGTATAACGATCATCATTATCATCCGCGATTGGACCTATCGGACAATTTATTGTCTGGTTATAAGAACTAATAGTAGAAGACCCCGAAGGACCGTTCCAACTAGAACCTGTAACCGTTGCGTAAAGAGCGTATGGATAATCATTAGTATCAAGTGAGTATGATGCGGAACCAACAACTCTTTCGTTGGACGACGGAATATATGTTATTTTTCCGGTGTATCTATCTAATGTTGGTTCTTTTGTCATGCCAAAAAGTCTATCTCTAGTTGAAACGTATGATTCATTTACCCAATGGCCAGGATCGGAACCACCCCATGTATCATAATCGTAATAATATCTTTTTTCCGACGTATACTTACCCCAAATGTATCTCGTACTCATGTTTCAGGCCCTTCGTCATCAAAATTGCCAACGATCAAACCATACAGAACATTCGGTTTGCGCTGACCGGTCGGAAGAGAAGACTCCATAAGGACAAAACCGCCACCCATACCGCCTTCCATTTCTTCGTCAATGGCTTCAAAGCCCTGAGCAATCGCCTCACGCATATCCTTGCCGTAGATGGCAGAGCGAATAGTGTTGATAATGTTAGACAAATTCGCCATTTTGATTTATGCCCTCCTTTCTTTAAGAATTGGTGACATAGGACTTAATCGATTTAGTAACCGTATAACCTTTGTCGGCGATACTATCAGTGCTACTTTGGCTTCGACTAAGTTTCTTTACTGTAGATCCAAACGTGTATTCCTTTTGAGTAGGGTCATCCAGCGGAATCGTACATCCGGTGCAAAGGTATTCGCCATCGACACCATGAGGGTCCGACTTAATATGAGTCATTTTCATGAATCTCAAATGGTCAGTTGCCTCATTTGCATCATACAGATCTATTGCACTAGCCGATACGGTCTTATACTCATAGCAACCGGTTATGGATGTGGCCGCATTTTCAGCAGCAGTATTCAGCGAAGATGTCGTAGAACTCTCTCCGTCGACCGAAAACACTTTTTGTATAACACCATATTTCACAACGCCATTCTGGTCCACGTAATTACCGGCAATGGCACTTGTTTTCTCAAATATCCACCATCCAGTAGTTTCATAGCCAAATGCCGTGACTTGAGTGCAAACATCAGATTGCATCCCGACTTTAACGTTAATATCCGTTAAATTCTTACCGTATTCGATGGTTTGACTAGTCGTTTCGACGAGTCCCCTTCCACACAATAAATTTCCATATGTGCTCCGAAGTTCAGGAGGGGTAACAACGATCAAATCTAGCAATCTTTTATAGCCATGACTATCATGAGTTCTATGAAGATATACATATGCATAACCTTCAAATGCACTCATTAAGCCATCAATGAAATCATTTTGAAGTCCTTCCCAAGCCGACTTATATCGAGTATCGTCAACTGAAATATTTGTATTAGATCCGGTCTTTTCGATAAGCGACATACCCGCTATTTCCATGACTAATTCATTAGCAGGTAATGCATTTGCTCTGTTATGCAAATCATTTGTAATCCATTTGCCATTCGAAGCTATTTTGCAGTTAATCAAATCGACGAAATAGTTTATTGGATAATAACCAAACGTACCATTTACTATCGATATGCCTTTGTACTCTTCCCACTTAACTTCGATCACATAATCATTCAGATAAGCCAATTCACCTTCGCAATAAATATGCTTGTTGAGATCGAAATCAGTATCAATTTGCGTAATTCGACCCTGCCAAATGATTTCGCCATCTTCTTCAATTTCGATCGTACCGAGCATTAGCTGCAAATCATCATAGCAAACGTTTGATTTCGGAACGTCAGCTTCGAAGCTGCCTGCTTCATTAGCAGTCATGGTTAATGTCGAATTCAGCAAATAATTAGGGTTCTCATCATTAACATCCGCAGTATCGTATATAAGCGTTCTACTAGTCCAATTATAGTAATCAGTATATCCAGTACCGCCAGACGTCAAATACCCATAATAAACTTTATACGCCATTTACAGCACCTCCTCTCCAGAGACACTATCGCCAATGACACCATTTTCGAAATCAAACGGGTCCCAAAGCCAATCACTTTCGTTAAAGACTACACGTTTCTTAAACGGATAAAGATCATATTTTAGACTAATCGTGGAATTCCTTTCATCGCTAGTCCATTTGTCGACCCATATCATTCCTTCATAATAAAAAGAAGGGTCATCGGAAAGAATGACCTTAGACCGATGACCCTGCAAAGCGCTCATGATTGTCATATAAGCAGTATGCCAACCATTCCATTTATTACTATCCACGTAAAAGTCAATATTGCCAGTACGATTGTCATATACAGGACCTCCCGTGAGCGCCCAAGAAAGATCAATTTTTCCATGCCTACCAGGAATAGTAACAAAACTCGTCCTTTCGGCAGGGGGAGAAATCACTGGGCGAGATTTGGGGATCAAATGCCAATCTGCCCAGGAGTCATAGTCATCAAATTTGACACTGTGTTTTCCCTCGTAGTAAAATATCATTCAATCACCCTCCTCTCCTAGCTCTAGCGGCCCTTACGCCGAGAGCCGAATCCATTTCTCCTGCAATACCGCCAACGAGCTTCTTAGAGTCAAGAACAACTCGCATATTGCTTATGCTATCGCTCATCATGGCGAGTCTATTGCCCAGAGAATCGATAGCAGCAACAACATCAGAACGACTAGAATCCTTATCAGATTTTCCATTTTGATTCTTATCACGAACACGCACGTCATATGCAAGACGCTCCGAAATTGCAGGAGTACCCTGGAACGGATTAGTAAACCCAACCGACGCAGACTTGAACCAGTTGGTGCTATCTTCTGTACCGGAAAGGTCGACAACAGGAGTGATCTTTGGGCTAAAGTCCTCCGAGTTAGACAGCCGATCATAGAGGATCTTGCTAACCTCGGTTGCAATGTCAAGAGCACTATTGGTCATATCCGAAATGGACTGGTTGACGGCATCACTGCCCTTGGCAAGACCATTGGCGAAGCCCTCATCGATATAGGAACCCATATCGAAGAAGACTGTGCTCGGAGAATGAATACCAAAGATACCCTTTACAAAGTCGATAACTCCACCAAACAGACCGCCGATGAAATTAGTAAAGCCCTTCCAGGCACTCTTAATTCCTTCAACAATACCGTTAATAAGATTAGAGCCAATCTCTTTTACCTGCTCCCAAAGGTTATTAAAGAACTCCCCTATGTCATCCCAATTAGCAATAAGGAGGGCAATCGCGCCACCTATTGCAGCGACGATGGCTATGATGGGCAATAGCTCGGGAATAGCCGCAGCCACACCGGTTATTGCTGTACCGAGACCGCCAAAGGCAGCACTCAAGCCTCCACCACCTGCAATGGTAGATACAATACCCTCAAGACCAGCACCGAGACTCGACAGCAAACCGGAAGAACCGACAAAACTGCTAATCATGCCACCAATATCAGGCAAACCATTTGCAAGCACAGTCCCAAGACCGTCAAGCAAAGACTGCCCCATACCGGTACCCAAGAACGACAGCACGGTATTAAGACCACTCGCGAGTGCACCACCATAATCTCCACTCAAAGCAGAGGTAACAGTGGAGACAACTCCAGTAGCAACACTGGCGGTATCTTCGCTGAGAAGTGTGCCGAGAGTTTTCTCAAGGTTTTTGGTAAGTTCGGGAGAACGCTCCTCAATCTTGCCCCAAATATCCTTGAAAGCGCCATAGATCGTATCCCAGTTGTCCGAGATAGCGTATGCGAGACGAAGTGTTACGGCCTTGCCTTCATCCGACATGTTGAATGCATCGGCAAGGTTCGAAGCGTATCCAATGAACGCGGACTGCGAAGAAAGCAACTGCTGTTCAGCGGCATTAAGATCCTCAGCAGAAGCGGTACCGCTCTCAAGCAGAGAATTATAATACTTCTGATAGACGTTAGTCTTCGCCAGCTGATCGCTCATGTTCCTCAGAGCAACCGACACACCAAGCACAGCAGACGCGGAACCCTGATACTGAGCTTTACGAGCCTCGTCCGAGTTCTCGCCATACGTCTTAACAGCATTGATGTAATCAGTAGATCTCGAGGAAAGGTCGCCATCATCATAGATCTGAGAAAGCATACTAGTTCTCTGGGAATAGATACTAGCCTGCATCTCAATAGCATTCAAAGCATCATCGAACTGTGCAAGACGAGCCTGCCACAGGTCGTTTGTCTTTTCCTGCTCTTCGATTTGCGCATCGAGCAGATCGTTATAAGCCTGCTGGGTACGAAGATCTTTCTCTCCATACTCTTCACGAAGCTTATTGTACTGCTCTTGCGCATACTGAAGCTCTTGTGTAGCGGCCGTGAGCTGACCAGTCTGGTACTCAATCTTCTTTGCAGTCTTTTCGGACGCAGTTGCCTGATTGTTCTGATCGACCCAAAGCTGATACTCTTTGTCGGCACGATCATTTTGAATTTTCAGACGATTGATCTGATCTTCATAGAGATCGGAATACTGATCGGCCCTGAGTTCTGCCAAACTATTCTTTTCAGTAAGAAGATCAGCATATGCTTCTCTAGTTTCCTGCTTGTCAGCACCGACCTTAGAAACCATCTCGTCATACTTCTGCTGAGCAATCTGCACACGAGACGTCTGAACCTCGATCGCTTTGGCCGAATGCTCCATCTTCTTTGCCAGCACTTCATCGGCCGACGCGGAATTCTGGTTTTCGGTAACCCAAAGCTCGTACTCGGAATCTGTAATCTCCTGCAAAGTTTTGTTTGCTTCGAGCTGATCCTTGTACTTCTCTTCGATAGTCTCGGCAACAGTTTTCTTGGTCTTAGACGAGCCAGAGGAACTAGACTTAGTGGTAGATTTAGTAGGAGTAGTGCTAGTGGTTCCGGGATTCTTATTCGGCCCGAGCTTCTGCTTAAGCCAGTTCTCCAGAGCATTACCAGCAGTAGAATCCTCAACGCCCTTGTTAAATTCAGTACCGAGAGTGATACCAGCAGCATAAGCGGACTTACTAACGTCGCTGGTGTAAAGACCCTCAGCGGTATGAGTGGCAAGATAGGTCGCTACTTGCTTAGTGGCTTCGGCGCTGTTTGCCATGCCAAGCTGCATACCAATCGCAATGTTCTCAGCCTCAGATGCAGCCAGATCGGACGGAGAATGAATTCCCCAGTAATCTCTGAATGCATTATCGGCCTCTTGAGCAAGATTGAGAATGCCGTTTGTGACAATGTCAGATCCATTTTGAAGTCCGTTAGAGTAGCCCTCGGCAATGTACTCGGCATCTTCAGCAGCGAGCTTAGACGGAGACTCAATGCCCCAGAAACGGTTCCAGGTCATAGCGGCCTTGGAAGCAATCTCGGACATCTTATCCCATATACTCTGCTTTTTGTTATCGAGCCCGTTTGCATAGCCTTCGGCAGTCTCTTCACCAGCTGCTTCAGCGTCACCAGCCCAGATTGCCTTGAAGTCATTGAACATAGCGCCAATGCCAAACCAATCGTGGTGCCAAATGTTTTCGTCAAACCAGCTAGTGAGATTATTCCAGAGCTCGCCAAGAGCACCCTTGATAGCTTCCCACACCTGTGCAATAAGATACACAACAGTAGATGCAATCTCGGGAGCAGTATTACGGATCACCTCGCACAAAGTAAGGATTAAAGCCGTGATTGCGTCGCCGATAGCAGGAGCTGCCTGCGCAATAGCCTCGCATACAGCAGTAATGATCTGTGCAATAGAGGTTACAAGCGTAGCAGCGATCTCGCCGAAGCCCTTGACGATACCCTGGATGAACTCCACGAACATCCAGGCAACACTTTCAATGCCTTTCAGGAATGCAGTGAAGTTGATGTTGGAAAGCAACGCCAAACTTCCTGCAAGATTGCTAATGAGATTAGCAGAAGATGCGGCTACCAGAAGCAAACCAAGCGCTGCCGCAAATGCACCCAACGAAAGGCTCAGCGCCACGATAATAGGTGTGACAGGAGCCAGAAGTGTAGCCGCCACGCCAAATGTCGCAAGTGCCAGACCGATCGAAATAAGCGCCTTTGCAAGCTGACCGAGTTCAAGGGAACCAAGACGCTCGAATGCGCTAGAGAGCACGACCATTGCAGATGCCATGACAAGAATCGCAGCAGAAGAGCCTAACCCACCCTTCATGAGATTCAACGCCACAACAAACTCCGCAAGTGCACCGCCCATAGCACCAAGCGCTTTAGCAATCTCGGCAAGATCGAGTGCGCCAAGCTCCTGGATTGGACCGATAAGTACGTTCATTGCTGCCGACATAACCGTGACAGCAACAGACGAACTGATGAGATTCTTCGAGAATTTACTGAGGAATCCGAACCCTGCGAATTCAGCAAGAGCAACTGCTACGCTGCCGAGACCCTTTGCCAGCTGACTAACATCCATTGACGCAAAGCCAGAAACAGCTTTCTGCAATATCAATAGCGAACTAGCAAGCAAGTTAAACGACAGACCCTTGAGAATACCCATGGAATTGCCGAGTCTGGAGGTAGCAACCGAGAACGTGCCAAGCTCCGCCAGAACTACGCCAAGAGCGGAAACGCCCTTGACAAGATCTTCGATAGGCATAGAGCCAAGCGCAGCCACACTACTTGCCAGAACCCTAACCGCAGCGGCCATAGCCACCATACCGAGAGTGCCCTTGGTCATCTCGGTAGTGGTCTTGCCGAGGAATGCAGCAGCCGCACTGAGCTCGGCCAGAACCACGCCCAAAGCAAGAACACTGGCGACCAAATTCTCAGGTTCGACCGAGGAAATGGTCTTGAGCGCAGCCGACAATATCAACACACCGGTAGAGATAGCTACCATTGCGCCAGACAGCGCGGCAACCTGGAACTTCTTGCCCAGGGTAAGTGTATTCAAAACCTTGAGCGCAGCAACGAGCTCGGTAAACAGTACAGTGATGCTGATGAGTGAACCGGTAAGTCTCTCGGGCTTGACCATAGAGAGAACCGTAAGCGACGCCGCCAAGACCGCAATAGCCTTAGCAACCGTCATAAGCGTTTCAGCATTCTTGTTAGTTTTCCAAGCAGTAATTGCCTCGCCAAGGGAGTTAATAGCCTTCTTAACTCCATCGACAACGCCAGAGACGCCTTTGAAAATATCTTTACCGCTATTGATGAAGTTCTTAATAGCGTTAAGGATACCGAGACCCATACCGGCATTCATAAAGTTATAAAGGTTAGTAGGATCGAAGTTATTGAATGCTTCGTAAGCACTCTTGGAGAACTCACCCAAAGCCTCGGAAGCAGTTGTGCCAAACCAAGTAAGGCCGGGCGCAACAAAGTTCACGAAAGACTTAAGCGCGTTTACCAGAGAATCGATCGGATTGATGACGATAGTAGTCTTATCCGAAAGCGACTCAATCGAACCAGTAAAACTGTCAATAGCATTAGATGCGGAATTACATACCCACGAAACACCATTAACAATGGCCTGAAACGCACCAGAGGACTCAACGGCATTCTCGATCCCGACAAGAAAGTCTCCAATGCTTGCCGCGAGATCCAAAATACCTTCGGCTGCAGGAAAAACGGTTTTAGCAATGTTAACAAAGCTATCGTAAAGGGTCTTGAGAATATCAACGCCAATCTTGAATACGCTAAATACTCCCTTAAACACTCTCTGAACCTTTGCAGCATTGTCTTCAGACAGGATAAGCCCACGCGTGAACCGCTCTATCCCTTCTGTGATGGAATAGAGCTGATCCACTGTGGTCGGAGGAAAAATATCATCAAATGCTCCCTTGATAGAACTCACCATAGTGCCAACGGCAGACATGATGTTTCTAACAGACTGCACGAGATTGTCTCTACCAGAAGACTTACCCATGCGATCAGAGAACGTTTGAAGGCTAACATTACCACGAGCAATTTCTTCATTGAGCTTAGTGTAAATATCAAGAGTCTCCTTGATGGAATCTCTCGATAGACCATCCGCTGCAAGTTGTTCATCACTCATGGTGAGAAGACTCTGAGCTTGATCTACGACTTCGTTAATGCCTTTCTGCAGCATATCTGCAGTAAGCCAACCGCTCTGGAGCGATTTCTCAAACCCACCGGCAGCCTCGATGGTTTCGTCGCTAACAACGCCCATCTGCTTACCAATATCAGTGAGAACCTGCTCCATAACAGTTGCAGAGTCAGTAATACCTGTGCCCAGGAACTGACTCCAGCCACTGGTCATAGCACCTTTCAGCAATTCGTTACGAGCATTTGCGCTTTCATTTACGACATTGCTAATGGCATTGGAAATCTCGGTCCAGAATTCCTTTGCCTGCTCAAAGTCACCGAAAATATACTCCCAACTCTGAGTCCAGCCAGACTGAACGGCTTCCTTGAGAGTGTTAATGAGCTGCGTGAAAGTCTTAACCTTTGTCGCAGCGTCATTAGCGGTCGTGCCCAGCTCCAGAATAGCTTTTGCCTGATCCTCAGTGTAACCTTTGGAGAGCAACTGCTCTTCGTTAAGATCACCGGTGAATTTTGCCAGAGTGTCAAGCAGAACTTCGGAAGTGAGCCAACCCTCCTGCAGAGTTTCACGGAACGAACCGTGCTTTGCAATCATCTGGTCAATGGCAACACCATCAACTCTAGCGGTTTCGAGCAAGGCGTCCTGGAATACCTGACCACCCATGCCCGCGTTAACTACAGAGTTCCAGTCCATCAGGGTCACTTTACCAGCAACCAAAGCCTGACTAAGCTGATACATTGCGGTACTTGCCTGCTGACTAGTAGAACCAGAAACAGCAGCCAAGTTTGCAATACCCTTAATGGCCTGAACTGAGGTATCCAGATCTAGACCCGCAGCCGTAAATGTACCAATGTTTTTGGTCATTTCGGTGAAGTTGTAGATGGTCATATCAGCGTAATGGTTCAGCTCATCAAGAGCTGCATTAACCTGATCGATCGTGGTACCTTTGCTCTGAGTGTTTGCCAGAATTGTCTGAACTGCATTGATCTGAGTCTCGTATTCCTGCAGACCAGACTTAACCGGATCTATCGTAAAAGCCGATACGAGGGCTTTGCCAAGACCCACCGCACGACTAGTAATGTTGGAAATGACCGTTGCAGCAACTACGTCGAGAGCCTTAAAACGCATGGAGATGGTATCGACACCATCCGAAACGGGAGTAAGATCGAGCTTTGATGCAGTGGTGGTAAGTCCACTGAGGCTTTCTCCAGCCTTATCGAAATTCAGACTTGCTTTGAGTCGCTCAATCGTGTTAAGTGAACGTTTGGTTTCTCTCTCAAACTGCGCGTTGTCAAATTGCATTTGAACAACACGATCATCAACTTCTCTACCCACTAATGCATCACCTCTTCCCACACCCTGCTAGCCAGATCCTCGAACAAGGGCTTAATCGCAGGGTTAATATAATCCACTCCCTCTACATGCCCTCCGTTGTTTGTGGCATGTCCATACTGTAATATAATGGCGATTGGGACACCGTCTACAATATTCGAGTTACTAAAAGTCAGACTTGCCGAGTTTTTAGTAACCGAAATACTGTAGTACCAACTATTTGCGGTTTTACCTGTGTCTACAGGCGTATTCCTCTGAAGCAACGCGACACCTTCTTCGCCATAGCGCTTGAGGATGTCTTTAATGTTAAATCTTGAGGACTTCTTGAGAAAGTTAGTAGTCTTGCCCCAATTTCCATTTTGACGAAAAGTAATCATCTTGCGGGCCAAAGCATCACCCCCTCGAGTGCATTCTTGCCTTTCTAAGCTCGTTTTGCTCTCTCTGCCAAGCCAATGTTTCGGCCTTGCTCATCGGCTTACCCGGATTCATACGTTCTTGACATACGCGTATAAGCGTAAGCAGATGATTCAAATGACGCTTTTCAAACTCCAGTGGAATGTTGAGCTCAAACATACTAGCGTAGATCGTTTCTGCCGTTTGATTGGAACGTCTTGACGGTCTGCTACGTTTTTGCATTCTCAGCTCATGTATAGTGGTTGCTGTGAAAGGATCATTGATGTATGCCGTAATGTCACTAACGTTTTGCTTTGTCATGCATTTGTACACATCGATCGAGAGATCCTTGGGCCCAATCGTCATGCAGCGATAGTAATCAAGGATCTCGTCGCTCGATAAGTTCTTGAGGTTAGACAGCAAAGGTTTGTGCCATTTTTCTTCCCATTTAGCTAAGGACAGCAAAGAATGTTCGAGCTTAATCTTTACGGGTGGTTCCAATTCGACGAACATTTCTTTTTCGTCGTCCCAACCATCCGTGCCAGGGATAACAATCTCCAACATACGAAGCCTCCCTTAGCGTTCTTGTATTACTGGGCTGCAGGGGCAACGCTCAGAGGTTCCTTCTTGGCCGGCTTCTGCATGATGCCATTGAAGAACTCAGAAGCCTTGGCGCTGTCGGTAATGAGCTCCATGTACAGATCGTTGTAGGCATTGGTGGAAGCGAATTCCTGCCACACCTCTTCGTTCTTGATGAAGTGCACGCCGTCGGCGCTCTTGACACCATAGCTCATGTGGATGAGGTTCTCAAACAGGTCGATGAGCTGAACCTGGCTCTTCGCGTCAATGATGCGCTTGACCATGGCCTCGAAACCGCCGGGAGTCGAAACTTCCATCCGAGCAATCTCACGCTGGGACAGATTGAACCAGAAATCCTGAGTACGAGTGTTGCCGTCGTAGTCTTCGTAAGTGATGGTTTTCTTAATCATAGGAAATTCTCCTTTTCTTTAATAAAATAGAGGCCGCCTTCACACAACGCAAAGACGGCCCCACGAACAACTTACTTGGGAACTCCGATCGGAAATTCCATTTTGATTTTACCGAGGATTACTCCTCGTTGAACATGGCGATGACCTCGTCGGGGCTGGGCAGAGTGGGCTGGGCGTCCGGTTCGCCAGTACCATACAGCTTCTTTTCCAGCTCAGCCAGCTTAGTAGAATCGGCCTTGAGGGAGTCGATGGTCATGACGGCGGTCGGGTTGTGGCCGGTAACAGCGACAGGGTTGGTCTCGCACTCCCAGCTGAAGGTGATAGCATCGGGACTGTCGTTAATGGTGGTGTAGGCCTTCTCGGAGGGAGAAGCAGTAGCACCCCAAACCAGATGCAGCTTGTAGCCAGCGTTGTTGGGATTGACGTCATTGCCCTGAGTAGTAACCCAGGAGAAGCCGAACATGGTGCGAGGCTGCTGACCGATGAAGACGCCAGGCTTTGCCTCAGCGGAACCGTCGCAAGGACCAAACTCCTCAGGATAGGTATAGGCCTCAATGGTGAAGCCATAGTCCTCCGCAGAACGCATGCTGCCGTACTTGATGTCGTCAGCCCACAGATCAGTAGCCTCAGCGCCAGAAGGAGACTCAGTGACGGCGGTCAGACCGTTCCAAGCCACACCGTTGCCGTACTTGTTCTGTTTGGTGTTATAGGGGTACAGGACACCTTTCTTAGTGCCCATCTCATAGAACCGAGTACCGGTCCCGTCCCAGGTAAGAGCAGCCATTTAATTACCTCCTTATATGAAGATCGTGAAAGTGTCGTGATTGAGATTGTCAGACTTGTAATGCCGCCCAAATTTGCACCGAGGAAGCGATGCAACGGCATAAACCAGGAGTGAGTCGGGATTCTTGTCAATCACAGTTAAGTCGTAAAACGTAAATTGCGAATAAACCATATCATCGGCAGGGCGATTACGAATATCGCTTCTGCTATAGACGATGGCAGGATGCTTAAGAAGAAGGTTCTCGGGCGGCTGAAAATATACATTCTCAACCCCCGAGACGTCCTTCATGACCTTGCGGAGCAAAGCATCGAGTTCAAGCCGTTTGTCCATTCCACAATTCCCCCAGGCTAAGAGTTAATCTAGGATACTCGACAGTCACGTCCGTAACTTTCCACTTTGCACCACAGAAGGTCGCGTATCTGATGGAGTAAAAGTGATTCTGAGCATACGGGTCCGCAACAATGCTAATGGAATTAGAAACGGAAATATCACTATTCACCTTGTCAGGAGAATTAATGCGGCGATTGTTCTTGAGGACATCACCATAATACTGCCGTTCCGTGATTACCTCCTCATACACACTGGGGGCTGTCTCTTTGGTTTCCGCAAACCCGAGCGCCCCTGCCCATTTACTCATGACTTTTCCTCCATTTTGATTTGGTTAGATATCGGCCGCAGGCTCGGTCGCAACAGTCCAGTTCTTACCGGCAGGAGTGGCCTCGCCGTCAACGGTCTTGAAGCCAGACGCGGTGAAGGATACCGGAGTCAGGTAGTTGGTGCCGTCGAAGATAACCAGGGTGCCGTACAGGGCAGCGTTGAACACATCCTCGGCCTTCGCGACCACGGTCCTGTGATCCGCAGTAGCGTACAGCTTGCCGTCGGTGTGACCATACATGATGTACTTGCGGACGTGGAAATCCTTGGCCTTCTCGTAGATGGACTCAGGCACCACAGGGCGGGGAGCGGACTTAATAACGTCAGTAGACATGATTAGTACCTCCTATCTCTTAGGCAGTGACGTTGTACTCGACCGAGATGGCGCTGAAGGGAACGGTCAGAGCACCGGAGCAGCGGGTCTCGATCAGGTAGACCTGCTGGTTGTAGTTGATGTCGAAGTCTTCGAAGGTGTTGACCGCACCGCCCTTATCAGCGCCAACGGTGTAGTCAGCCAGATTGACAATCAGGCCAATGAAGGCGCCGCCCTTGGGGCCATTGACGTTCTCCATCTGGGGAACGGTAACGATGCGGGACACACGCAGCTTGCGGGCCAGAGCAGTCTCATCAGCGTACAGCGGATGGCCAATCTCGTCCTCCAGCAGAAGCATGTCGGTCAGCATATCCTCGGTAGTGAAGAAGGTGGGATTGCCCGAGCCCTTGTAGTCCTTACGAGACTTGATGATAGCCCGGATGGCCGCCTTGGTACGAGTGTCGGCATCATCAGCACTCTTGACGGCAACCTGGCACTTGATGGTGAACAGGTCATCATCGTTGTAGATGGGACGAATGCAGCCCTCATTGATCTTGTCATCGCTGGATGCCAGGCGGCCGTCGCCGATCAGAATCGCACGGGCCAGCTCCTCATTCAGCTTGGTGCGCATCTCCTGCTTCAGCCAGGCCACAACATCGAAGCTGGTGATGTCAACGATGTCATCACGATCCATCCGCTGCTTCTTGTACACGGTGGTGGGAGCAGTAGAACGCTTCAGCAGACTGAAGACCTGCTCCTTCTTGAAGTTGCCCTTGATGTAACCCTTGGCCCGAGCGTCATCCTCGGTCAGGTCGGCGAACATGGACTTGAAGCGGCTGAAGGGAACATGATGGACGCCATTCATGACAGTGGAAACCCAGCTCTGATCGTTGTCAATAATCCGCGGGGGAACATCAAGGGTACGGTCCTCGGGGAACAGCCACTCGATGTCATCGATGCCATGCGCCAGGAACGAATCACGCATGGAGCCATAGCGCTTGGCATCGGAAATGGCAGCCTGAATGTCCTCATCGGAGATGCTGTGCTTCAGGCTGGTGTCAGGGGTATCGTTTTCGAACACGTTGTGAGACACGTCAGTATCCTCCTCGTCTTTGTCACTCAGAGCCTGGCCGATGATGGCATAAACAACCTGCTTCTGCTCATCGGTCAGCTCGTCGAATACATCGCCCACAGTTTTCTCACTGCTGGGCTTAGTGGTAGTGGTCTTCTTGGTATTATCTTCAGCCACAGGGGATTCCTCCTTACTCTTGGTAGTCTTATCCGGTTCGGGTTCGGCGTGGAAGAGCTCGAGGCCTTCGCTGAAGATAAACGCCTCACCGTTATCGTAGCCATCATCGTTATCATCGCTGTGAACGACAATATCATCGATGAATGCTCCGGGATTGGCTCCTGCCAGAACAAGACTGACTTCGCGAATATTGCCATGCAACACATCCCTGGTCTTAGTCTGCTTCAGCTGATTTGCATAAATGCTCAGGCCGTTGATGTCTCCGCTCATTATGCAATCCCTGGCAGTCTCGCCACTAGATGTATTGTTAAGCTTGCCGTAGACCCGAACTCCTTCCGGACAGTTCCGCAGCAGGCCATGACCCAGAACATACTCCGGACCGTCATGGTTATGATTCCAGACGATCGGGACTATTTTACCATCGCAATCCTTGAATGCGTCTTTGCGAATGGTCCTACCATCGGCGCATTTGATGTCGTTGCGAGTGGCCCACCCAGCGAAATCGTAATTGGTTTCGCTGACATCGTTGGTTTTAACCATTTTGATTTTCTTGGCCTCCTTCCTCGTTAGTTTCATCCAACTCCGACTTCACTGCTTCCTTGCCAGCTGCCATGGCTTCTTCTTGGCCAGGAGTCTGATTAAGGTTCTTGTTACGCAGTTCATCAGCAGCAGGATCTTTGGAGGGTTTCAGACCAATTACCTGTCTGAACTCGTTAGAAGACATGATCTCGTTACGAGTGAACTTATCCGCCATATCAGCAACGGTGCCAATGGGAACAAGCTTGAACGGATCGCGGAAGAACACGATGGACTGGTTCTGTGAGCGAGCCGTTTTCGTAAGAAATTTCCTCTTGAATTCATCGACAATAGCCGAAACGATAGGTTCGATCGTGCGACTATAGTAATTGGTCATTGCGGTTTCGTCAGCAGTGCCATTCATAATTTCTTGTGTAATGGTAAGCTGAGAATACGCCATATTGGTAAGGTATTCGACCTGTGCCAAAAGGTTATTGTCGAGGCTTCTATTCAACTGGGTGATCCGTTCAGTACCATCCGTATAGGCGATACCGTATTTGGACCCCGTAAGCTGATCCTCGATTTGCTTTCGACGCTCTTCAGCCTGCTGCCTACGAAGATCGTTCTTGATCACATAGGGAAGCTGAATAATCAGGTCAAGCTTTCCGGAACTAGACTGCTCGTCCACCGCATCAAGCAAATTCAGTTTACGAATAAGCCGCTGCATTGTTCCGTTAGGCTCGTTCATGACCGCATAGAAAGGATTCGTGACTATGGCTACCATTCGCTTGGGCAAGGTGATTTCTTCTTTTTCACCAGTGCGATCGTTGTAAAGCCTAACGCGAACGTGATTTGGAAACCATTCCATGATCGTTCCTACTCGCATCGAGTAGATCTTGTAAGAATCTGTCGTCATGGGGTTGGGATCCGTATCTACGGGGACAACCGCCACAACACCCTCTTCAAGCATACTGAGAACAATATCCTGAATGAAGGCTCGACCAGTTTGATCGATATTGGCCGACAGATTAAAGCAAGCATTGAGATCTGAATTAATGGTTTCGTCATAGCGACCATTTTCGTCAAGCTTTACATGTTGAATGGTAATGGAGCTAGCGTCAACTGCAATACGACTAAGAATTGCAGTGATAATAGTCTTATCTATAGCACGACCTTTGCGGTCATAGAAAGGTCTGTAGCTATAGCCACCATAGTACGAATAGTTTTTGTCACTGGGAGGATCTCGGTTGAGAAACGCATTCCAGGCCCGCTTCACGCGAGAACCAATGTTAATTTCCATTTTGATTTTTCCTCCTTAGTAGAGCCATTTCTCGTCGTAAGGAGAGAAAACCATTTCGGAAAACTTCTCAGCCATCTTCTGGCCATTATTGATGATCTTGTCAATATTACCAGGAGCCTTCTCCATCGCAGCAGCAAGACCACCAAGAGTACCAAGTGCTGCAGTAACAGCCGCAACTTTTTTCATGGCCTTTTGCATCTTGCCAGGGGAAGTCGTAAGCTGGCGATACTGGTTCTCCATCTGAAGACGATTATTTACGGTACGAAGCTCCTGATCCGACATCTGCGAAATCGGTTTTTTCGTATGCGCGCGAACATAATCTTCAGAAGGTGAATCGTTCTGCGAATAGCGTTTCTTACCCGCAGGAGTCAAGCTACCATCCTTGTTCTGATAGCGTCTGACCCCCCATTTCATACCCTTAATACCCCAGTGATAGAGTTCATTATTCATAAACTCCCTCCTCAATAGGCATTAATGTTGGCAGAATACCCGTAATAAGAACGAAGTTTCTTGTTCTTGTGATTGAGATAGATAGAATACCCGAGAGAAGCGACCTCGGTACCAGCAAGAGTTGCAACGCCTGCGCCGTAGTTCCGAGTGAGCTGGGCAACAACATTAGCCGCAACGGGAGCTCCAATGGCTGCAACCGCGGCAGCTGCGTTACGCTTCATAGTGTTATCGGTAATAGTCTCCCCTTTGCGATAGAGTTCCCGACCCTGATCTGCACTATGAGCTTTCTTGAGATTCTTGTAATCCCGATTCATCTGACCTTTGGCAGTTTTCATATCACGCTTCGCAATCTTTGCGTCAGATGTATTACCGCTCTTTTTGGCAGATGTATAACGAGCCTTGGCATCATCATACTTTTCCTCAGACTTGCGGAAACGAGCTAAACCTTTTTGCGTATAGCTGCCATCGTAATTCTGATACCGACGAACGCCCCATTTCATACCCTTGATGCCGTAATGCATAAGGGCATTCGGATCGTTATATTGCCACATCACAAAACCTCCTTATGACACAAGTTCACTCGCTTTGAGTTTCTCTAACTGCTTTACATACTCCTTAGCAGCCTTACGAACATCTTTCGTTATTTCTTGAGAAGATGTAACTTTAAGCTTATTGGGGTTGATTACAATTAGAGCTGTTTCGGACGTGCCACTGAGACGATCGTGAATATCGGGAATCGCATCATAACCGTACTCCCTAAAAATGTCATAAATCTTCTTAGATTCAGAAGCATAATTAGGATCGCCTAGCATGCTATTCACAGAGTAAGCAAGTTTAACTGCTTCTTTGGATTTAGGATTTGACAAAGCTCTATCAATGTCCTTGTCCGTAATTTCTCCAAAAGGATCATCACTTGCCGTCATAGAATATATGCTTTCTTTAAAACTATCACGAACGTCTTTATTATTCTTGACAGCTTTAATCGTCAGCGATACGGTTTGATCGTCCGAAGGCATCTTTAAATCGTTGTTTACCGATATGTGCTGAACATAGTGAGCAGATGTTCCAAACAGATTACCGATCAGTGTGGGGCCAAGATTCTTAACGTATCTGGCTGCATCTTCTTTGCCATACGACACATAAAGTGCGCCAGAGTCGTTCACATCAATACTCTGTTTACCGACCCGGTTAAAGACAAAACCTTTCGGAATTGTAGACGAACCATCGCTATTAGTACGAATCTTTTTATCGCTCACTTCCGCATATCGAATCTTGCCAGCGGGAGTCAATGTACCATCCTTGTTCTGGTACCTACGAACTCCCCATTTCATGCCCTTAATACCCCAATGCATGAGCGTATCGGAGCGGTTATACTGCCACATAAGATCACCCCTTATAGTTGCGAATAATCTCTTTGGCAGACAACTTGGTGCCAGGATGCTCCTTCTTGTATTCTGCTACGATCTCGGATTCGCGTTTGGAAGAAATCACTTTCATTCCACTCGCTGCCGTAACCGCAGCCACACCATAAGGAACAAATGCTTTTACGGTTTGTTCCGCAATATTGAGCCCAGTAGCAATCTTATAATCTTTGGCGATAGAATTCATGTCAAGCTTCTTGTTCTCGTTCACGACCAAATTCTTACCGTCAAATACGATCAGTGGCTGGACAGAATTGTATCCGGAATTATACTTATCGTTAATATCCTGGATAGCATCATAACCAAGAGACTTCATCTTGGAATAGAACTGATTAGACAAATCCTGGTTGATGCTATCATGCGAAGTACGATAAGTATTAAACCAATCGTACACTTTGTTCGACACCTTATCACCGGGTTTAAAGTTGTCGATTATATCTTCCACATCATGCCTCGACGAAAGCCCGGCAGCAGTGGCCATCTTCGCTTTGAACTCTTTGTCCTGCATCATATCAGCCAAAGCTTTCTTAGCGCTCTTAATCGATGCAACCTTAAGCCCGTTGTTCTTGACAGTGGTGCTCATGTCATACAGTTCATTTGCATCTCCGCCAACCCCCAGCACACCCGCAAGTGGGTTCATACCGGCAAGCTGCCCGCCACCATACAAACCTCTATACTTCAGTTTATCAAGAGGATTGTACGCGGCATAGAAAGCATCTTCAACACCTTTGTCGCCATTGGACGAAATGTTCTGGAGAACGGTACCTACTTTGATCGTCTTGTCAATGTTTCTATCGACATAACGATAACCAGCATATGCTACGCCAGCAGCCAATGCTCCCGCAGCAACGATCTTAAGAACTTTTTCCGCTTTGGCACGTTTGTAAGCTGCGAGCTCAGCCTCTTCGGCAGAATATCCTTTGCTTTGATACTCCTTCTCAAGAGCGAGTTCGCGTTTACTTTTATTGGTTGGGATCTTAAGCTTAGCTTTTGCATCACTAAGATCTTCCTTTGCATATCCAACTTTCTTGGCGGAAGAAAGAAGCTTATTGTAGGCTTGCCGATCATACACCAGGCCGCCAAGAGTTTTCTTGTTATACTCGTTAGCCGCTTTGGAATACTCGGCATTTGCTTTTTTAACGTTTTTCTTGGCGGTATCAACGGCAGCTTTAGCCGTAGGGTCATCGGCATACCGTCTTTTACCAGCGGGGGTAAGCGTACCGTCTTTATTCTGGTACCGTCTTACACCCCACTTCATGCCTTTGATGCCCCAGTGATAGAGCTCACTTTGATAGTGCCACAAATACATCCCTCCTTTCCATTGGAATCAACGCACTGCAAATAAAACTTGGACGACCTATTCATCATCGTCAAGTTCCCATTCTTTGGCTTGTGTCTCCGTAAGAATTTGATCTTTGTATTCGTCAACAAGTCGCATTGCTTCCTCATATCCTTTACTTTGGGTTTCGATTTCAGAAAGCTTTTTGGACAATTCTTTAGAAGCATTGAGCCAAAGCTGAGTGGATTTTATGTCATACTTAATGTAGCCGAGTTCTTTTTCAAACTCATACTTTTTGTCATCATCATCAAAATCTTCATAACCAAAATCGTCAGCCCATTTTTTATATCCTTTTTTCTTGGTAGATTCCAACTCAGAATTCAGTTCACGGAGTTTCTTTTCATGCTGTTTAGAAGAAAGTCGATCGATATTTTCGACTTCTCCAATTTTTTCCTGAAGTCTCTTCTTACCAAGAGGGGTCAAGGTACCGTCTTTATTCTGGTACCGTCTTACACCCCACTTCATGCCTTTAATGCCCCAGTGGCAAAGGTAATCGGAAGTATGGTTATACCACCACAAACGAATCCCTCCTCCATTTTGATTTATTCGAACATCTCTCGATTGAGCTTCCAAGCAACGTATGCATCCATCATAGCCGCAACAGCATCAATCTTCTGATCGTATCGAATCTTCAAAAGTTTTCGGTTACCGTTAGTGTCCTCGACTACAACACAGTTGCCCATGGCGAATTGCATAAGAGCTTCGTCGAATAGTAGCTTTCGCTGCTGCGACAATTTCTTAAGCTCGCCAAGGGGGACGCTTTCAGTACGCGATCCCTGTATAACTTTCTCAATACCGTACTCTCCGTTTTCACGGCCCCAACGCTCAATGAAATCCTTGGCATTATATGGGTCATATCCAACACAACGAACATCGTAATTAGATTCGGCGATAAAGTTATCGAGATCGTCATACACTTGCATCATATCGAGAACCGTACCAGACATAACGGCTAGAGTCCCCTCTTGCATAAACTGCTCGTATTTACGTCGCATGGCTTCCGGCAGTTTGGACAAAGTAAACTCACTAATGTAGTTTCTAGTCTTAATGCCAAAAGCCCCGCCGGGAAGAGGGAATAAGAACGTAAATGCGCAAAAGTCATCACCTTGCGAAAGATCACACCCCATAGAACAAGGCATGCGCCAAAAGTCTCTATGCGGATGCGGCAACGTTTCATCGTACGGGAAGAAGTAGGTATAACCTTCGAGAGGAATACCAAAACGTTTTGCAAGGATCTCGTTGCGCGTAGCCGGAGCTTTCTCGGCACGTTCTACGTCTAACTGATATGTCTCGTACGTTACGGTCTTTCCCAGATTTGGATTTGCTTTGAGCCAGGTTTCAGGTTTGTTGACTTCTTCAATCGAGTCGAGCTTGTAGTAGAAGATCGATACATGGGGATTGACGTAATCGCCTTTTAAGATGCTCATCAATTCCATTTTGATTGTATCACCAATACCATTACGGATTGTACCTTCCGAGCTAACAGCCACAATCAAGTAGTCGTCAACTTTAGCCGCACCTTGCTCAATAGCGGCAATAGGATCTTCACGAATCTCACAAGAGAGCCACTCGTCGATTGTCGAGCACTTAACACGTAAGCCCTGAAGCTTATCAATCGACATCGGGCGAATCTCGAGGATACTATTCGTCAGAAAATTCTGAATGCCTTTCTTCGTTGAGGCAAGCTTCTTACGGTCAGCTACATTGCCCGTAGTATTCTGCAGGCTACCGGCCGTAAGAAACTTGAACAACGGTCCTTTCGATCGTGCAATGGCTGTGGCGAATGCGGTAGTAACCTCCTCCGCCTGACGCATGGTCGGAGCAGTTGTGATCTGATTGGTGGTAGATGTATCAACCGTCAAGAAGTATGCTTGCAAGAAAGTTTCATACAAACTCTTTGCTGCACTTCGAGCAACGATCAGATACTGCTTCGTTATTAGGCGCTTTTTAATTCGCTTAGTAACGAATCTCCCACCAGGACGATCTTCATATGGTTCCCAAACACTTCTGGTAACGTAGTAGTACCAGCAAAATATTTGTTCCGCCCAGAGCTTAAACGTGTCAAGCATCTGAACGTCGGAACCATCAGTAAGGGTCATTTCGTTTTCGCAAAACGCAATAAAACCCTCGACTGCATCGTTATCGCACCATACACCAGGGTTAGCAATAAGCGAATCAATACGATCCATCTCCATTGCTATTTCTTTGTTTACAGGGATTTCGCCACGCATTACGGCCGCTCTAAACTGGCCATAGTATTTCGGAATGGCGGTGTTAGAAAGCATCGGTTACTCCCCAGTGTCCTCCACTTTCGCAAAATAATGGCCAATCAGTTCATGCGGCATATAATAGAGCTGAATGACAGAATCCCTTGTGCAAATATACAAAGACGAATCCTCGATATCATAGTAGTATTTATCTTTGTAGTAGATAAGACCTATATATGCGTCATAGGGATTATCCTTCGAGCCGTCCGGTTCATCGGGATCTGTCTCAGGAGTATGTGCAAGCAACGTCTCGAGCGAAGCGACTCTCTTTTCAAGATTCTGGATACTTACATTGATTCCAACTTTCCAGTTTTCATCCTCATCTTCATGAGAATTCACTTCAAGGGTGTCACAAAGCTCATATAGCTCGTCGTATTCGCCTCTCGTGATCTGATTATGCGTGAGAAAAAGAGCGATCATCTCACCAGCCTCGGCAAGAGTGTAAGACCCTTTTTCCATTTCAGTTTTCATAGCAAGAAATACTTTGGTATGGTTTTCCATTTTGATTTTCACTCTCCTTCCAAGGCTTCAGAGATTTCAAGTGCATTCAATCGAGTTTCGATTGCCGTGAGCTTCTTTTCGATGTATGCTTTGGGCTTGACGATATAGTCTACTTCAACCTCGGCCAGCGCATCGTCCGGCGTTACCACGGTCGTGCCGTCGTAGGTGTGGAGGGTACGGTAGGCCGCAAGTTCTTCTTCGGGAAGAGGGGTTTCGATGGGAGAAGCAAGTTCATAAATAAAAATACTATCTTGTAAAATTTGATTGATTTGTTCCAAACTTGTATCGAGTTCAAATCTTACATATATTGTAGGACGTAGGTTATTAGCAGAAAATAATCCCGGTGATTGGGCATCTTTATAAACAAAGCGATTTGAAAGGCCGGTGGTATTTTTACCTTGGTGTGGCATCACTATTTGAACCTGCCTACGAGTATCGTTATCCACATAGTTTGAAGCATTTAGCCCACTAATAGAAAATAACCTCTGCACATACACTCCTCTCGCAAAATCCACCGCGTCACACACCCATTGTTGCCCCTCCGCATCGGTATAATTCCCACCAGAATCAACGGGGATACCGGGTAGACCATTGGGCGTGGAGATGGTGAGAATTTGGGATTTGTAAGGCTCGTAATCGGTTGAGACGGAGCCAAGCTCAATCTGAATATTTGATACATTTATGGTAGTGTCATTTCGCCCATAAATACTAATATTGGAAGTAGTTGAAATATTATCCGGTATAGTTGTAGATTTATTCGGTATCAACTTAAAAAGCGCTGTGCTCCCCTTATAAAAGCATAATGAGCCAACATCAGCAAGCGACCCGCCACTACTTTCAACATCGATTACATTAGAATAAGTTACCGTTTTCCCTTGAAAAGGAGAAAGAGCATTAAGTAATATTTTTTCCGCAGTTGAACCAAATATTTCTGTGATTCTGGAATCATATTTCGTCAGCTGAATTTGTTGTATAAGAGGGAATAGATTCTTCCCAGTCACATTAATTTCTACTTCCCCCTCATCCCCCGCGCTCACAATAGGCACGGGACTTTCGGGCGACGGCGCGCCGTCCTGGACGGATTTTCCGTATACCTTGAGCCCCAGCAGCGGCCACTCCACGCTGTCGGCAATGCTGACAGGGTTGCCTTTGGCCGTCTCAGTGATGGCGGCGGAGAGCGGCGCATACGGACCGGTCAGCTCGTAGCCAGTGCCAGCAGCGTTGACGGTGGGAGTTTTGCCGTAGTCGTTTGTGGTAGGCGTCGGGACACCGAGACCTTGCGGACCTCGAATATTCGAAGACGGAATATCATCCATCCCCTCTTTAGACCCCTCCCAGGTTAAATTTCCTTCGCTATCCACAGTCGGCGAATAGTATCCGCCTTCCCAGTCATACTCGGTATCAACATAACTGGAGGTCTCAGCACTATATACCTGCCACTTGCCCGTTTCAGGATTTTGAATGGGAGGATGTGCGTTGACCGCTTCGAATTCATCAAGCGAATCCTTTTTGACATCCATAATATCCTGTACGGCATCATCGGCCGCAGAATCAATCTGAGTAAGGAGCTGACCTGCGCTTTGGGTAATTTGCTCAATGCCAGAAGTTGTCGCCTGACCGATTGCCAAAATCTCCGCGTCACCAGCATTTTGAACGCTCTGGATAACTTGCGCTGCTTTCTCATCAATGGCCGAAGACTCCTCGGAAGCCTTATCCTCCACCGCTTTCACCGCGCCTTGTTTGGCGGAGTCAATACTTGTAAGGGCCGCGTTAGAAGCGTTACTAAGAGCAGTTTTCTGGCTAGAACCTTCAGCCTTAACAGCGTCAATGGCGTTCGTTTCCGCTGTCTTAACATTTTGAATAGCGGAACTGGCGTTCTTGGAAAGTTCAGTTAAGGCACTTTCTTTTGCACTACCGACAGCGCTAACCGAAGTATCTTTTTCTTTCGAAATGTCACTCAGGGCAGACTCTTTTGCAGTTTCAAGATCAGAAAGACTTTTCTTTGCACTATCCGCCGCGCTCTTTGCTTCCTCAGCAGATTTAGACGCAGCTTCCGCAGAAGATTTTGCAGAATCGACATCCTCCTGAATTTCGCCCTTGACTTCACTCTCGATTTTCTCGATGTCGGAAATAGCATTGGTTCTGGCCGATTCGATGTCGCTGAGAGCTAAAGAGGCTGCTTCTTTTGTCTCTGCCAAAGCACTTTCAGCATCTTTAGCCGCTTGCTCAGCACTCTTGGCATCCTCTTTTACTGCATCGACGAACTGCTGAAAAGAACTTTCACCAGGCTCTGGATCGGTCTCGCTGTCGATACCGCTATTTTTACTCACACGGTACGGAATATCAGCACTTGTAATAATCTTATACCCGTCCGTTCCCTCGATCGTGAGTTTACCTTCGCCTGGCATCGAGGTGATCGCAGCCGGAATATTTACGATATTGTTTTGAGCAAGCACCGGCTCAACGTCATAAATATCAGCTTCGGGATGGAAATGAACACGAATGTAAAGGTCTTCCCACTCCTTGCTTCGGATAAACTTCACGGAATACATATGCGCATTCTTAGAATATCCAAAGCGAAGTTCGAGATTTGCACCCGTCCCGCTAATTCGAGCGGAACCATCGTCAAAAAGTTGTACGGTAAATTCTTGCATAGATTCCACCCTTTCTTTCAAGATTCATTTTTAGCTAAGAGCATCAGAGATTTCGAGCTGATTACCTCGACTCTTATCGCAAAGAACATTCAGCCTCCATTCAAGTTCATTGCACATATTCTGAAGAGCTTGCATTGTGGCAGAGCTTGTGGGTGGATCAAAGAGCATCCTAACTTTACAAGCCATATAGCTCTTCACAGCCTCCATCATTTCTCCTTCTGGAATGAAGTCAGACCATGTTGCGGAACTATCCGTGATGAAAAAGCCCTTGCTCGGCCCTACGCCAAGCTGCGTAAGAATCGTGAAAACACTATTGATATGAAGGATAATATCGAGATCGAATTCCGTATTCTCCTCGGCAATCCCAAGGAGCTTTTTTACAGACACGAGAATACTATCCATTAAATTACTCCTTTCCGCCAAGGGCAAGTGTCAAAAGGTGTTCTTTCTTCGAACTCTTTAGGCTTTGCAAGTTCCAAGTCACCATAATGCAATGCCTTGTGTGTTCGGTCGCTTACGCAAATAACGTTCTCGGGATCAAACAGTGCATCCGTATGCTGTAGAATATCCTCTTTGGTTAAAGGATTCAAATGATGAATGATGACCTTAGGCCGAATTGCGATACCATCTCGAATGATCCAATCTGTTATAGGGCACTCGGCAAGACCTAAGTCACAGCCACCATCCCTTACGATAATCTGATCTCGGAAACGTCTCCACTCACTCGACCTATAAAAATCCTGATTGAGGTAGCGATCAAACCCAAAGGTATCAACTCCAACTTTGCCCCAGAGCTTGAGGTAGTTGAAGCGATCATCAAACGTTGCATACCTAATCAGTTCTGAATATCGTCTAATCATTCCTTAGCACCGCCACTGTACATCTTCATGGCGGCAATAGCATCCAGATACATCTGCTGTTCAGTCTTCGCGTCTTCAATAGCTTGAGTCTTGGCCTGCAGTAGCTGATTCTCAGCCTTAAGTTTCTCTCGCTCGAGACGTTCTTTCTCGGTGCCAAGCTTCAAGTAGTGAACGATGACTGCCGAAGACGCGGTTCCTTCACGCATCTGTCGTTCAGCGCAGTCTACTGCTAACGCAATCAGTTGGTTTTCTCGAGCTTCAGGCGACATTGCGGGCCTACCAGCCCCAGTGCCGGAAGAACCCTTCTTAGTTGCCATAGGCTTTCGATCCTTTCTTTGGTAAAATATGCATGCTTCCGGTGACTTTCGTAAGAGTTTATGGAATGTCTCAGACTGTTTTGGGTAATGATATGGAGGTGAAGAGCACAGCTGAAAGGAGAATCAAGAAACAACTGTGGGTGCGCAAATGGACTTGAAGGGGAGTCCTGACCTTTTCCCATAAACCCTTATGAAAATCACCGGGAGCAAATATGAAAATTTACCCCCGGAGAATT
>ERZ1090881.43-NODE-43-length-60042-cov-12.753280_pt1 | contig 60042 bp, 68 predicted proteins | sample MGYA00478470_ERZ1090881 | MGnify/ENA primary metagenome ERZ1090881 (study PRJEB33644, sample SAMEA5815736) | chicken gut metagenome | biome: Chicken; feature: Gastrointestinal Tract; material: Caecum | place: Ireland | collected 2019-01-01 | study: A study of the...
TCAATTCCTTTAAGTTTCACACTTGCGTGCGTACTCCCCAGGCGGGATACTTATCGCGTTAGCTACGGCACTGCAGGGGTCGATACCCGCAACACCTAGTATCCATCGTTTACGGCCGGGACTACTGGGGTATCTAATCCCATTTGCTCCCCCGGCTTTCGTTCCTCAGCGTCAATAACGGCCCAGTAAAGCGCTTTCGCCACCGATGTTCCTCCTGATATCTACGCATTTCACCGCTACACCAGGAATTCCCTTTACCTCTACCGCATTCTAGTTTACCAGTATCCAGTGCCGAACCGGAGTTGAGCCCCGGGCTTTAACACCAGACTTGATATACCGCCTACGAACGCTTTACGCCCAATGATTCCGGACAACGCTTGCACCCCCCGTATTACCGCGGCTGCTGGCACGGAGTTAGCCGGTGCTTCCTTTATGGGTACAGTCAAAATTCGTCCCCATTGACAGAACTTTACACCCCGAAGGGCTTAACATTCACGCGGTGTTGCTGCGTCAGGCTTTCGCCCATTGCGCAAAATTCCCTACTGCTGCCTCCCGTAGGAGTATGGGCCGTGTCTCAGTCCCATTGTGGCTGATCATCCTCTCAAACCAGCTACTGATCGTCGCCTTGGTAGTCCATTACACCACCAACTAGCTAATCAGGCACAGGCTCATCTTTGGGCGCCGGAACTTTCAAGATTAGCATTTCAGCTAAGCTCATATGGGGTATTAGCAGAAGTTTCCCTCTGTTGTCCCCCACCCAAAGGCAGATTTCCTATGTTATACTCACCCGTCCGCCACTTTCCACGAGAGCAAGCTCTCGCTTCTCGTTCGACTTGCATGTATGAGGCACACCGCCAGCGTTTGTCCTGAGCCAGGATCAAACTCTCCGTTGTCAGAAATTTATGTCTGACACTCATTAAGAGTGATTGACTCAATTTAAAGTTGTCCGTTGTTTTTTTAAAAAAATCAACAGGTATTTGTCGTTTGTAAACTTGTAATTAGTAGGTTCTAATTACAATTGCGTTATTCTATTTTCAATGTTCAGACTTAAAATCTTTGCATAAACTTTCCAGTTTTATAATCAAAGTTATTTACTTGCGAAGAAAAATAAACTTTGATGAACCATTCCAGTTTATTTAAGCGTTGTTAACGCCGTATTTATTATGTTATCACTTGAAAAATGCTTGTCAAGTGTTTTTTTAATTTTTTTCTTAACTTTTTTTAAAAAAGTTAAACCAGCCGATTTCAGGAACTCTAATACGTGGTTCCGAAGGGTCTTTTAGGTCTCCTGAAATTTTCAATGTGCGTGCTGTTCACTCTAATAAATGTAACTCATCAATATTTTTTTGCAAGCCTTTTTTAAAAATTCATATTTACAAATTTTAATAATAGCGCAAAAGGCCCGACTGCAAGGGTTCCCGGGGTTAGGACGGTAAAAAGAAAAAATGTTCCCTGTTTTTTTAAATTTCACATACACCATGATTTATGGCATGCAAATTTTCAATGATTGTATATCCTTCACCTAAATCCATATCCAAAAGGGCTTTTTTAACAAAATAAGTTGGCCCGCTTCCCGACATTTGAAACCCGAGGGCATGCAGTTTTCTTAACTCCCCGTAATGAGGAAGGAGAGCAAACTCTAAATCATTTGGCATGTTTGACTCCCCCTGTAAATCATCAAACAGTGAGTATGCCTCTTTTGTTGATATCTTAAGCTTCTTTGGCTTTACAAGGGTAAGTGCAAATTCATCAAAATCAAGAGGTGTCATCTCATCTCCCTTGCCGCGGCATAGTTGTTTTGAGCCTTTCATGCAAAAATTTAAATCCGACCCCAGGGTTTTACAGATGTTAAATATTTCATTATCATTTAACAATCCATAAAGTTTATTCAGGGCAAAAAGCACACCTGCAGCGTTTGTTGAACCGCCTGCAAGACCGGCGCAAACGGGAATATTTTTTTCTATATATATATTTACATCAAATTCCATGCCGGAAATTTCCATATATTTTCGTGCTGCTTTATACGCTATATTTGCGCTGTCGTAGGGAATTTCTTTACTTGTGCCGTCAAGTTTAATCTCTCCTCTGCCTTCGCATGCCGAAATTTCAAGATAATCATAAAGACTTATTGCCTGCATAATGCTTTCTATCGGGTGAAATCCGTCAGGGCGTCTTTTGCCGACTTTAAGAGTAAGGTTGATTTTTGCGGGTGTTTTTACTTTTATATTTTTCATAAATTATATTCCTCAAGGGCGCATGCCAGAGTATTAAAGTCATGGAGCGAAAGCTTTTCTCCTCTTGTGTTTATATCCATGCCAATCTTCTCAAGCACCTCTTTTACACCCAAAATACCCGCGGAAAGCAGGGAGTTTTTAATATTTTTCCTTCTTGTACCAAAAGCGGCCTTTATCGTTCTTTTTAACATGGGGGAAGGGTTTTCAATGCGCGGCTTATTATTGTTTTTAATTCTCACAAGAGCCGAATCCACTTTTGGCGAAGGATAAAAAGAGCGTCTTGAAACTTTCTTTATAATTTCACAATCGCAGTAAAAATTAGATAAAATTGAGAGCATGCCATATTCCTTGTTTTGCGATTTTTCATCGGCACAGATTCTTTTTGCCACTTCATACTGCACCATAAGAATAATCTCGTCAATATGGCTGCGGTTGGCATTTTTACTGTCGTCAATTTCACCCAGCAGATGTGCCAGAATCGGGCTTGTGATGTAATAAGGAATATTTGCCACGACTTTTACCTTCTTGCCTGACGGGTAAAAATCATCCAGATTTACTTTAAGAATATCATTTTCTATGAGTCTAAAGTTTTCATTTTGCCCGAGATTTTTATTTAAAATCTCTGCTGCATCCTTATCAATTTCAACGGCGGTAACACTTTTTGCACTTTTAATAAGATTTTGCGTAACAAAGCCAAGTCCCGGGCCTATTTCGAAAACATCATCGGATTCATTTACATTTGATAAAATTTCATCTATAACGCTTTCATCGATTAAAAAATTTTGCCCGAGACGTTTTTTAGCCCTGAATTTCTTTGCAATATTAAAATAATCCATAAATTTATTATACATAAACAACCGGCTAGGTGCTATTTAATTTTGCCTCTGGTAAAATTAAGGCATGCTGAATTATAAAAATGCAAAAACATGCCAAAAGCCTCTTAGGTATTCTCAAATAAGAGAATATTACGAAAATTCATGCAAAAAAGATACAAAATTCGGACTTGAATATGAAAGAGCGGCGGTTAATTCTTTTGATTTTAAAAATGCAAGTTATGACCATATGGAAAAAATTATAAAGAATTTTGCCCACATGAAGGGCTGGGGTGTTTTGTGTGATGATAAAACAATAATAGGGGCTATGGGCGAGGGCAGTTCAATCTCGCTTGAGCCCGGCTGTCAGTTTGAACTCAGTCTTGAAGCAAAAGAAAAACTTGAAGACATAGAAAATAATACAAGAGAGATTTTCTCACTCGCTGACAGAATCGCAAAATTTTACAATGTGGAATTTCTCTGCTGCGGTATTACACCTTTTTCGACATATAAGAATATAGATATAGTAAAAAAACAAAGATACGAAATTATGGCACAGAACCTGCCTGAATACGGCAGGCTTGCACCTGTTATGATGAGAGAGACCGCAGGAGTACAGCTAAATATTGATTATGAAAGCGAAAAAGACGCAATAAAAAAAATCAAGTTCCTTGCTTCGATTTCTCCGTTTCTTACGGGATTTTATGCAAATTCTCCGATAAGAGAGAATAAACTGAGCGGGTTTAAAAGCTTCCGTGCATTTGCCTGGAAATACACGGGCAAAAACCGCTGCTCTCTTTTTTATAAAGACCTTTTAGATAAACCCTCTGCAGATTTTGACAGTTACATAAATGCAATTCTTGATGTTCCCATGCTCTTTTTTGAAAGAGGAAATAAAAAAATCCCCCTCAACTCTCAAATAACATTCAGGGAATTTATGAGCAGAGGGCATGACGGGCATTTTGCAACGCTTGAAGACTATATTCTGCACTCAAGCCTGTGTTTTCCCGATATAAGGCTTAAAAAATGTATAGAAATAAGAAACCATGACAGCCAGAGCCTGCCTTTTGCAATGTCTGTTGCGGCATTTTATAAAGGTATTTTAAAAAGCGATTTTGATGAAATTTTATACCGGTTTAAAGATATAAATTCGCAAGATTTAGATATCATGGGCCATCTTGCCGCAAGATACGGGCTTAATTTCAAATTTAAAAACTTTGATGCGGCATTATTTACAAAAAAGCTTTTTGAAACAGCATACAACAATCTGCAAACAGATGAGAAACATTATCTTGACTGTGCTCTTGAATTAATAGGCGGCAATAAATGCGTATCGGACAGAATGCTTGAAGCAGGCGTTTGCAGCGCAAGCACACTTGTTGATTTTTTAAAAACGGACGCCATGCGTTAAATAATTGTTAAAAACTGGCATAAAGATTAGCGTTTTGATAGAATTTTATTATGTCTAAAATTTTACTCATATCCGATTTATCCGACCTTAGCAGGGATATAATAAAAAGCATTGAAACTAACGGCAACGAATGCATATTATCCGAAACAAATCCCGATAATATTCTATCGCAGCTTGAGCAATATAGCCCTGATATTATACTTATAGATGTAAATTTTAAGAACTGCGAAATTTTAACAAAACAAATAAAATCAAAAACGGTTACGCAAAATGTTCAAATTCTTTTAGTGCTCGAAAAGGGACAGGATATTAATTTCCTCAATTTCGCCGATGGTTTTATAACCATGCCTGTTTGCAAAAATATTTTAATACATACTATAAACTCTCATATAAAAATAAAAAAATCTCTTGAGCAAATGAGTGAAAACAACCGTGAACTTGCGCGCAGCCTGTATCAGCTGAATGTTCTCTACAATACAAGCTCGCAGTTCGCAGGAACGCTTGAGAAAAAAAGACTGTACTCGATTATGCTGGAAGCTCTTGAAAAAACATTGAGTTTTGATATCTCATGTGCTCTTGTTTTTTCTACACAGGGGGATAACAAACTCTACATAAACTCCCTGTGTGAACCGACTGAAAGCCTGAAAGAGGCACTTGCGCTGAGGGTTACTCTCGAGTATAAAAATCTTTTTGAAAACAGGCCGCTGCCGTACAAAACAGACCTTGAAGGAATTGAGATAATTCAAAATATTAAACCCTCGCACATTCAAAATATCTTCGACTTAAGGGCGCTAAACTATGACTCGCTTTTTGCTCCCATTAAGGTTGGCGATCACTTCTTCGGTGTGATCGAACTTTTCAGAAAAACACCCTTTACAAAAGAGGATGTCACCTGTTTTCAAACCATAGTTCATCAGGTAGCCCTGCCGCTAAGAAGCGCAACGCTGTATGAAGAAATCAAAAATACAAATGTAAAGCTCGAAAAACTTGAGCGCTTAAAGTCAGACTTTGTCTCAATTGTTTCTCATGAGTTGAGAACTCCTCTTACACCTATCAACAACTCGCTTGAAATTGTCTTGAGCGGGCAGGCGGGGGAAATTTCCGATGATGCAAAAAACTTTATCAACATGGCAAAAAGAAATGTCACAAGGCTCTCGGGCATTATAGAAGACCTGCTCGATCTTTCAAGGGTACAGACCGGCAAACTGGATTTTAAATATAAAATAACAAACCTTATCCCTTCGCTTGAACTTATACAAAAAACCTTCGAACAGGTGTCGGGCGAAAAAAATATAGATGTTACACTGGAAATAAAAGATTCACTCGGCGAGGTTTATGCGGATAATCACAGAATAGAGCAGATTATATCAAATCTTGTTTCAAATGCACTGAAATTTACACCCGAGAACGGAAATATAAAAATTATTGCCCAAACTGTTGATGAAAATGAAATAGATTCTTCGCTTCTTATTTCACCTGTGCAAAAAATCCGGGGGAAATACGTAAAAATTTCTGTCACAGACACAGGTATAGGAATAAAAGAAGAAAATATACCCAAAATTTTTGAAAAGTTCTCGCAAATTGAAAACTCTCTCACGCGAAACATCGGCGGGGTAGGTTTAGGTCTTCCCATTACAAAACAGCTTCTTGACGCACATCTGGGCGCAATAGCGGTAAAGAGCAAAGAGGGCGAAGGCTCTGACTTTTCTTTCTATATTCCGCTTTTAGATAAGAAAAAAATGTTTATTATGGACATTAACCACTCGCTGAGCGCAGAAAATGAGTGCGCCTTTATCCATATAAAAGAAACTCCCGCATGCGGTTTTATAGAATATATTTTAGATAAAGGTCTTATAAAAAATTCAAAAAAAACCAGAGAATACAGGGAGGAAAACGATTACTGGGCACTTTTGCCGGACACTTCCGTAAGTGCACTTAATTTTATGGAAAAAACCATAATCGAAAAATCCCGGGAGCCGGAGTGGAAAAAGTGTGATATAGTATTAAAAAAAGCACATTGCGAAAAAGACGGCAAAGACCTTGTAAAAATTTTAAATAAACTTGAAATATAGCCTCACCAAAAGGAAGTAAAGATGAAAAAGATTTTAATAGTTGATGATGAGAAAGATATCGTTGAAACACTTGCTTTCATGCTCAAAGCAAAAGGTTTTGAATGCATTTGCGCTTATGACGGCGAAGAAGGATTAAAACTTGCAAAAGAATGCTCGCCCGATTTAATAATTTTAGATGTTATGATGCCAAAAATAAACGGGTACAAAATATGCCGTCTTCTAAAATATGACAGCAAATATAAAAATATACCCATAATCATGGTAACGGCAAGAAGCCAGGAAGAAGACAGGGAAATAGGCGAAGAAACAGGAGCAGACGAGTATATAACAAAGCCGTTTGAGTTTAATGATATAGTTGAAGCAATTGACAGGTATATAAAATAATGTATTCCGATACAAAAGTAGACAACAAAACAATAGACAAATTAAAATACGACCTTGTGCGCGATAATCTGGTAACTTTTGAAGACCTTGAAAAGGCTCAGGAAGTAGCCGCCGCCAGAAATACAAACATAGGTCAGGTTTTAATTTCATCCTCATTAATCAGCGAAGAAAAGCTGCTGGATTTTTTGCAGGAAAAACTGCATATACCCTCCGTTAATCTGGATGATTATGAAATAGATAAAAAATGCCTCAATCTCATAAGTTATCAGGAGGCAATGAACTATAAAATTCTTCCGCTTTTTTTAATTGAGGACACACTCTCGGTTGCCATGGCAGATCCGCTTGATTTGTTTGCAATAGATAAAATTATCGAAAGAACGGGCAAAAATATCGACCCTATAATCTCAAGCGAAAAGAGCATATTAAAAAAAATAAATGAATACTATGAAACAAAGGGCAAGGTTCAGGATATAAACCTTGAAAAAGACAAAAGCTATAACTGGCAGGATGAACTTCATAAAGATGATTTGAGCGAAGAACATATAAGGACTCTGTTTCGCGCCATTTTAAAACACGCAATAGCTCAAGAGGTGCACGAACTCTACTTTGAATCAACAAATGAAGGGTTGAGCGTATTTTTTAAAAAATCCATGGAAGCTTATATGACAGGCTCAATTCCCGAACTTTTGATAAATCCTTTTATACAGACATTAAAAACCCTGTGCGGACTTGACCCGAGTGTGTATGAAATTCCGCAGCTCGGGAAATTAAATTTTAATGTAGATAACTGCGAATTAACGGCAAGTATTTCAGCATTTCCTACAATAAACGGGGAGCGCATATCGCTTAAAATTTACCATCCGCCAAAAAGCCTTGCCCAGCTGGGTATTTCACCCGATAAAATAAATATCTTAAGTGAAAATCTCAACAAACCGGGTGTAGTGTTAATCTGCGGTTCGTCGCTAAGCGGCAAAACCCACCTGATTTACTCTATTTTATCATCGGGAATAATACCCAAAAATAAAACGGTCATGTCGCTTGAATCTATTGCAAAATACAAGCTGGATAACGTTTCTCAATGTGAACTTAATGAAAACATAGGTTTCAATCTGGATAAAGCAATGAGATTCATTGAATTTCAAGGCCCGGATATTATTTATTTTGAAGGCATTTCAACAAAAGAAGGGCTGGACTTTTTTACATCATTAACGCTTAAAAACAAGACCCTTATCACTGAATTTCTTGCGGATAACATGGGAGATTTAAGAAGAAAATTTGAGTTTAGCGAGTTTTCCATGTTTAAATCTGTAATTTCATGCCTTGTATTTATACATAATAAAGACAGTATTGAATTTTTTGATAAAGAAGAACTGGAGAAATATCTGGTATGAATTTTTTTGTAACAGGAACGGATACTGATGTCGGCAAAAGTTATATATGCAGACATCTGGCAAAAGAATTTATAAAAGCAGGCAAAAAAACTGCTTACTTAAAGCCCTTTCAGAGCGGAATTGAAGAAAATGTCGACTCCGATGCACTTCAAGTTACAAAAACATCTCCGGATGTTAACGCAAAAAGCTCTTATATAACACATACACCCGCAGCCCCGCTTATAAGCGCACAGATAGATAATGTGGAACTTGACTTGCTTAAAGTGAAAGAAGATTTTGAAGAACTCTCCAAAAACGCTGATGTAACAATAGTAGAAGGCTCCGGCGGTCTGTGTGTGCCTGTTAAAAAAGATATTCTGATGATTGATGTAATCAAGTTTCTTAAATTACCGGCACTTATTGTAGCGCGGCCCAATCTGGGAACAATAAACCACACGCTTATGAGCGTAAAATGCCTCAAGCAGGAAGGTATTGAAATAATCGGGATTGTAATTTCAAACTACCCTGAAAAAACATCCGACCCTGTCATCTTAAGAGCAAAAGAAATGATTGAAAACTTCTGCGATATCAAAGTTCTTGACGTCATTTTAAAAGGACAGAGCGATTTATCCTCTCTGGCAAAAAAACTCTTTTAACTACATGCCCGGAAGCGGAGCACTCTGCGTGTCGCTGCCCGGAAGCGGAGGAGTTTGCGGTTTCGGCGGTTCACTTACGCTAAAAGGTCTTTGCGGTTTTTGCATTTCCGTCTTTGCGGGATTCTGTACTGTATCAATATTCACAACCGGAGCTGAATTATGGTTTTGAAGTTCATTTGTCTGACCGTCCCCGGCTTCAAAACCCTCAAAGTTCATATCATCATCCTGCAGAGTTTCTTCGCTGACTTCTTTAATTTCTTTTGGCGCCTCTTCTTCCGTTCCGTTTAATTTAGGATAATCAAACACCGAATCTGCAAAGTTTGTAATCGCAACTTTCATATAATCAGCCCAGACGCGCGCCGGCAGACCGCCGCCTGTTATTCCGGGAAGCTTTGAGTTATCATCATTACCTAGCCAAACACCGGCTACAATGTCGGGGGTGTAACCCATAAACCAGGCATCTCTGTAATCATCCGTTGTTCCGGTTTTTCCTGCAACAGCTTTTGCGATATTTGCAGCACGGCCGGTTCCGGCTTCAACAACCTTTCTCAGCATATATGTCATACCTGCTGCGGTATCAAAACTTATAACCTTTACAATTTTAGGGCCCGAATTTTCATAAATTACAACCCCGCGGGAGTTTTCAACCCGCTCAACCGAATAGGGGCGCACACGAAAACCGCCGTTTGCAAAAGCACCGTATGCAACAACCATATCATAAAGCTTAACGCCGTTTGACCCCAGTGCAATAGTAAGATCGTTTTGCAGGGGCGTTGTAATACCCATTTCTTTTGCTGTTGCAATAACGGCATCGGCCCCCGTCTTTTTAATAAGCCTTACTGCCGCTACGTTTGATGAAATGGCAAGTGCCTTCCACAGAGGCATTTTACCCCTGTATTTATTACCGTAGTTTCGAGGCGACCAGTTTTTAAACGAGATAGGAGAATCATCAATAATATCATCAACTCCCACCCCCTGCTGAAGCGCCGCCGTATAAACGAAAGGTTTGAAAGATGAGCCCGGAGGTCTTATTGCATTTGTAATTCTGTCATACTGGCTTTCTTCATAATTCTTCCCGCCGACATAAGAATAAATTCTTCCCGTTTGCGGCGAAAAAGAAAACAGCGCCATTTGAGTTTTCTTAGCTTTAAGTCCGTATGCATTTAAATCATTTACTATAGCGTTTTGCGCCGCATCTTGGGATTTTAAATCAAGCGTGGTGTAGATTTTTAAACCGCCCTGCGAGATTTCCTGCTCTTCAAACCCCAGACGCTCAAGTTCATTTAAAACAAAATCTATAAAATAAGGGGCCTTATTAAAAGAATAAAGCCTTGGTTTTGTACTTAAATGCAGTTCTTCTTTAAGTGCCGAGTTATACTGGTCTTTTGTAATATAACCCGTTTTATACATTCTTTTTAAAACCTGGTTTCGCCTGTTTATGGCGGCATCAGGATTCTGAAAAGGCGAATAAACACTGGGCGCCTGCGGCAAACCTGCGATAAGTGCCGCTTCCGCAAGGGTGAGTTCATCGAGTTCTTTATCAAAATAAGTTTTTGAAGCACTCATTACACCGTATGTGCCCGAGCCCAGATAAACCGAGTTTAGATAAAGTTCAAGTATTTCGTTTTTGGAAATTGTTTTTTCTATCCTGTGCGCGATAATAAGTTCTTTTATCTTCCTGTCAAAAGTTCTTTCATTTGACAAAAACAAAATACGCGCAAGCTGCTGTGTTATGGTACTTGCACCCTGTTTTAGGGACCCTGCCCTTATGTTTGCAAAAACCGAGCGCACAAGCCCCACCGTATCAAAACCTCTGTGTTTATAGAAATTTTTATCCTCGGTTGCAATTACCGCATTTTTTAAATTCGGCGGAATATCATCAATCGACACTTTTTCAAACCTGAAAACCGTGAAGGTTTTAATAACCTCACCGTCAGCAGAATAAATACTTGTAACAGGGTTGGGTTTTATATCATCAAAATTTGAAATCGGCGGCAGGGATGCAAGATAAAGATTAAAAGCCGCAATAGCAGCCAAAAACGCCGAGAGTACCATCATGCAAAAGTAAAGAAAAAAGTTTCTCTTTTTAACCCCTCTTCTGCCTTGTTTTTTCTTAATATTTCTAGCCATGAGAATATTCTATAAAGAAATTAATAATTATGCAACTTTTGACAAAAAATTGTCCGCACCCTTAAATGAATGCGGACAATTTTTAAAATGCTTTATTTTCTAAAACTCAAGACCTGCTTCGCGCGCAGCGTCAGCCAGTGCTGCGACTCTTCCGTGGAAAAGGAAGCCGCCTCTGTCAAAAACTACGCCCTTAATGCCTTTATCCAGAGCTTTTTTTGCAAGGTCGGCGCCTACAACTTTAGCAGACTCAATATTTCCGCCGTGTTTAAGACCGAGTTCTTTTACTTTGGATGAAGATGAAACAAGGGTAACACCTTTTGTATCATCAATAATTTGGGCATAAATATGTTTAATTGAGCGATAGACTGCAAGCCTTGGGTATTCTGAAGTACCTTCGATTTTAAGTCTTACGCGTCTGTGTCTTTTTTGAGTTTGTTCTTTTCTGTTAATTTGTTTAATCATTTCATTTTCCTTTCACCAAGACCGCAATCCCTTAAAAGGCTCGGTCTGTATTGGCTTTATTACTTACTATTTTTTACCTGCTTTACCGGCTTTTCTTCTTACGTATTCGCCTTCATAACGTACACCTTTTCCTTTGTATACTTCAGGAGGACGTTTTGAGCGGATTTGAGCGGCAACATCACCGACCATTTGCTTGTTTGAACCTGTTACGGTAATTTTTGTGTTCGCTTCAACGGCGATTTTAATACCTTCCGGAGGTTCAACAATGACGGGGTGAGAATAACCTAATTGAAGGTTAATTGCATTACCCTGCATTTGCGCCCTGTAACCTACACCTTGAATTTCAAGTTTTTTGGTGAATCCTTCTTTAACGCCTGTTACAACATTTTGAACAAGTGTTCTTGAAAGACCGTGCAGAGAGCGCGACTTTCTGTCATCATTTTTTCTTGTTAAAATAATTTCTTTGCCTTCAATTTTAATTTCAATCTCTTCTCTGATTTGTACGGACTCCGTGCCCATGGGACCTTTTGCCGTAACGAGATTATTTTCGACTTTTACATCGACTCCATCCGGAATCACTACCGGTAATTTTCCTATTCTGGACATAATTTTCTCCTTTTGCATTTATGCGGGAACGCTTCACCCTGTGAAGGGCAAATTAACCCTTATGTGTAATAACTTTAACTACCAAACGTAGCAGAGGATTTCTCCGCCGAGGTTTTCTCTGCGTGCGGCTTTGTCTGTCATTAAGCCTTTGCTTGTAGAAACAACGGCGATACCCATGCCGTCAAAAACTCTGGGAAGATTTTTTGCTTTAGAGTATGTGCGAAGACCGGGGGTTGAAACTCTTTTTAAGTTTGTAATAACAGGTCTTTTGTTGAAGTATTTTAAAGTAACATCAATTACCTTAAAGCCTTTTTCTTCTTTGAGTTCATAATTTTCAATATAACCTTCTTCCTTAAGAAGCTTGATTAACTCAACTTTTAATTTTGATGCGGGGATGGTAACGTTTGAATGATTTACCTGATTTGCGTTTCTGATACGTGTCAGCGCATCAGCGATAGGATCTGTAACTGTCATTTTGATTTCCTTCCTACTTGCAAGCACATCTTGCAGTTTAGTGTGTACAAAGTCCAAACGGACAAAAATATATTATTATAAAGCCGCAGACAATGCAAGATTGCTGCGGCAAATTTTATTCTACCATGAAGATTTTGTTACGCCGGGCAATAAACCGCGGTGGGCAAATTCTCTCAGGTGGATTCTGCAAAGACCGAAATCTCTGTGGAAGCCGTGCGGTCTGCCGCAGATAGAACAACGGTTATGAAGTCTTACCTTAGGGTATTTACCTTTAGCGGCAAGCATTTCTCTTGTTTGCTCTTTGTTTATCATTGCTTTTTTAGCCATTTTTTAATTTCTCCTGTTGTTTACTTATTTTTTAAACGGCATACCCAGTGCAGCAAGCAGACTTCTTGCTTCTTCATCGGTAGTTGCTGTTGTAATTATTGAAATGTTCATACCTTTAACGATGTCAACTTCTTCATAGTGAATTTCAGGGAAGAGCGACTGTTCTTTTAAACCGAAAGTATAGTTGCCGCGTCCGTCGAAAGAATTTTTGGAAACACCTCTGAAGTCACGGATTCTGGGAAGAACAACGCAGATTAACTTTTGAAGGAAGTCATACATTCTCTCGCCTCTTAATGTAACCATAGAGCCGACGGGCATACCTTCTCTTAATTTAAAAGCGGAAATTGATTTTTTAGCTTTGGTTACAACCGCTTTTTGACCTGCGATTTTTGTAAGCTGTTGAACGATTGATTCTGCAAGTTTTGAGTTATGGCAAGCTTCGCCGACACCCATGTTAATAACAATTTTGCTTAATTTAGGTATTTGCAAATCGTTAGCGTATTTAAATTCCTCTTTTAATTTAGAGCGAACTTCTTCGTTGTATTTATCTTTTAGGTTTCTTGTAACTGTTTTACTCATTTTACTTTCCTTATCTTAGCCTTTGAGGCTCTGCCTTGCTTTGCAAGACCTGTCAAACCTCAATGCCCCGCGCAGATGCGGTCTAAACATCAATTGTTTCGCTGCATTTCTTACAAACACGGACTTTTTTGCCGTCTTTGATTTCATGTTTAACCCTTGTAGCTTTTTCGCAAGCGGGGCAGACAACCATAACCTTGGAAGCGTTAAGAGGAGCTTCCATTTTATTTAAGCCGCCTTGAATACCTGCCATAGGGTTAGCCTTTTGAGCTTTTGTTACGATATTAACACCTTCAACGAGCACTGTGCCGTCTTTTGTGATAACTTCTTTAACATTACCCATTTTACCTTTGTCTTTTCCTGAAGTTACTACAACTCTGTCACCTACTTTGGTGTGAATTGAAGTTTTTTTATCTGTTTTGGTTTTTGACATCTTTATATTTCCTATTATTGTTAATTACCGTTATATAACTTCCGGAGCAAGAGAAACAATTTTCATGTAGTTCTTATCGCGAAGCTCTCTTGCCACGGGGCCAAATACACGGGTACCTCTGGGGTTGCCGTCTTTGTTGATTATAACTGCCGCATTGTCGTCAAAACGAATTACCGAACCGTCGTTTCTTTTAATATCAGCTTTAGTTCTGACGATTACCGCGCTTACAACATCTGATTTTTTAACGGTCATGTTCGGTGTTGCCTGTTTTACCGTTGCAACAACAACATCGCCGACCGAAGCGTATTTTTTATTTGAACTGCCCATAACACGGATAACTAAAAGTTCTTTAGCACCTGTGTTATCTGCCACCTGTAATCTGGTTTCTTGTTGTATCATATCTCTGTTACCTTATATTTATATATTAATACTGCCCTTTTAGTCTACTTGGCTTCTTCAACCACTTTATCCAGAACAAAGCGAACCGAGCCCGATATTGGTCTTGATTCAACTATTGTAACAACATCACCTACTTTGGAAACATTGTTAGCGTCATGTACTTTGTAGTTTTTAGTGAAAACCATAGCTTTTTTATATTTTTTATGAGTTTTATGTTCAGCCACTTCGACAACAACGGTTTTTTCCATTTTGTCGCTTACGACCGTACCTTGTTTAACTTTCTTGGGCATTTCATTATTTCCTTTGTTATTTTAACCTATACATTTAATTCTTTTTGTCTTAAAACAGTCTTTAATCTTGCGATTAAGCGTTTTGTCTGCTTAATTTGCGCAGGATTTTCAAGCTGGTTCATTTTGTTATGTTTCATCCTTAAAGTAAATAATTCCTTTTTAGAGTTCAGAATCAATTCTTTAAGTTCGGCAATTGATTTTTCTTTTATTTCTTGCAGTTTCATCTTATTCACCTATTTTTCTACCACTCTTACTTTGATGGGCAATTTTTGTGCCGCAAGCGTAAGGGCTTTGATTGCATCTTCCCTGACCGAGTATTCGATTTCAAAAAGCATTCTGCCCGGTTTTACAACCGCTACCCAATATTCGGGGTTACCTTTACCTTTACCCATACGAGTTTCGGCGGGTTTTGCAGTAATAGGTTTATCGGGGAAAATCTTAATCCAGACATTACCGCCGCGTTTGATTTGTCTTGTCATTGCACGACGTGCGGCTTCTATCTGGCGGCTTGTAATCCAAGCAGGTTCAAGGGATTGCAATCCGTAGCTTCCAAACTCAAGAGTTGTACCTCTTGTTTCGGTCCCTTTCATATTGCCTTTCATTTTTTTACGAAATTTAGTTTTTTTAGGCATTAACATTGTGATTTGCTCCTATTATTAATAAAACTAGGCTTCCACCTTGTCTTGTTGTGCTTCTTCGTTGCGTTTTCTTCTACCTGTAAAACGCGCGTTATCTTTATTTGTTGCTTTTTTAGTTTTAATATTCTGGTCTGCTTTTTCACCGGGCATAAGGTCGCCTTTGAAGACCCAGACTTTTACACCGATTTTACCCATTACGGTATCTGCTTCGGCAAAACCGTACTGGACGTCAGCTCTTAATGTTTGAAGAGGAATTCTTCCTTCTTTTGCCCATTCGCTTCTTGCAATTTCAGCACCGCCCAAACGTCCGGATACCATAACCTTGATACCTTGAACACCGGCACGCATTGTTCTCTGCATTGCCTGTTTCATTGCACGTCTGAACGCGATACGTTTTTCAAGCTGAAGCGCAATGTTTTCAGCAACAAGCTGGGCGTCAACATCAATTCTTGCAACTTCAACAACATCAATCGACACATTTTTGTTGTTAATAAGGTTCTGGACGGCAACTCTCAAGTCGTCAATGCCTTGACCGCCTCTGCCCACAACGATACCGGGTTTAGCCGTAACAACAGTAATGTTAACATTCTGTGCTTTTCTTGCAATATTGATTCTTGATACACCTGCGGTGTAAAGTTTTTTCTTGACGAATTTTCTGATTTTAGCGTCTTCTGCGATAAATTCAGCATACTTCTTTTTATTTGCAAACCATGTGCTAACCCACGGTTCAATTATTCCGATTCTAAATCCGGTTGGATGTGTCTTCTGTCCCAAAGTTCTTCTCCTAGTTTCTTGTTAACTTAACTGTTAAATGTGATGTCCTTTTAAATCTCTTATACATTCTGCCTTGAGCGCGGGGTCTTACTCTTTTGTAAGTAACGCTTTCATCGGCAAATATTTCGGAGATTTTTAACACGTCAGCACCTGCGCCGAATTTTTCAGACGCATTTGCAATAGCCGCGTTGAGGTTTTTTTCTACCACTCTTGCTGCAAAATAAGGCATAAATTTCAGCATTTTTTGCGCTTCAAGTGCGTTTTTGCCTCTGACAAGATTAATTACTCTGCGTAATTTCCTTGCCGTCATCTTTATATTTGTTTGTTTAGCTGTCGCTTGTTGCATATCTTTATTCCTTATGGCTTATTTAAAACTTATTTCCTTTTAGCTGTTTTATCTTGACCCGCATGACCTCTGAAAGAACGGGTTGCCGCGAATTCACCTAATTTGTGGCCTACCATTTGCTCCGTTACATAAACAGGAACGTGTGTTTTGCCGTTGTGAACGGCAATTGTATGACCTAACATATCAGGCACAATCATAGATGCTCTGGACCAAGTTTTAATAACTTTCTTTTCCTGAGTTTCGTTTAATTTATTTATTTTCTTTTCTAAAGATTCATGTACGTATGGACCTTTTTTTAATGAACGAGCCATCTACTTGTGTTCTCCTTACTTATTTTATTTTTTTCTTCTTCTTACTATTAATTTAGATGATGCTTTGTTGGGGTTTCTGGTCTTTTGACCGAGTGCAGGTCTGCCCCAGGGAGTTTTCGGGTTGCCGCCGGGACCTGTTTTACCTTCACCGCCGCCGTGGGGGTGGTCAACAGGGTTCATTGTAACACCGCGAACCGTGGGTCTAACACCCAAGTAGCGGGTTCTGCCTGCTTTACCTGTTGAGAGGTTTTTAAATTCGGAATTGCCCAGAGTACCGACTGTTGCATAGCATTCTTTTCTTACCATTCTCATTTCTGATGAAGGAAGCTTTAATGTTACGTAGTCGCCTTCTTTAGCCATTAACTGGGCGCCCATACCAGCCGAGCGAACCATTTTGCCGCCTCGGCCGGGGAATAATTCAATATTATGAACTATTGTACCCAGAGGAATTGCTTCAAGGGGAAGTGCATTTCCGGGTTTAATATCCGCATCGGGGCCTGATATAATTGTGTCGCCGACATTTAAGTTTTCAGGTGTTAAAATATATCTTTTTTCACCATCGGCATAAACTACAAGAGAAATTCTTACGTTTCTGTTGGGGTCATATTCAACAGTTTTAACAAAACCTACAATACCGACCTTATTTCTTTTAAAGTCAATAACACGGTAGGCTTGCTTGTGACCGCCGCCCTGATGTCTTGTTGTTATTCTGCCTGTATTATTTCTTCCGCCTTTTTTTCTCAAGGGTTTTAAGAGTGACTTTTCGGGAGCATCTGTTGTGATTTCCGAGAAATCTGCTCTTGTCATACCGCGTTGACCGGGCGAAGTTGGATTAATTTTACGAGTTGCCATTGTTATCTACACTCCTGTCAATTCTTCAATAGGATCGCCAACGATTGTAACGATGGCTTTTTTACCTGATTGGGTTCTACCGAACTTTAAGCCCATTCTTTTTTGATGAGAGGGCATATATACAGTCCTTACTTTCTTAACTTTGCGATTCGGGTAAGCAAGTTCAATTGCTTGCGCGATTTCTACTTTTGAAGCGTCTTTTGCAACTTCAAAAGTGTATACGTTATTAGCCGTGTTAGCCATTGATTTTTCAGTAATAACAGGCTTTTTAATTATATCGTATAATTTTTCTTTGTTGGTTCTAGTGTTTGCCATTATTTCGCCAACCTTTCAGTAATTTCATTGATTGCAGCTTCGCAGACGATAAGGCTGTTTGCTTCAATTAAATCTTTAACATTTAAGTTAGAGGGAAGCAAAAGTTTAACGTTTGCAAGATTTCTTGCACTCAGTTCAAGATTTTTGTTTTCTTCTGCTTTTAAATCGGCAATGATTAAGATTTTACCTTGAGCGCCGAGGTCTTTTAAGATTTTTGCCATAGCTTTTGTTTTAGCTTCTTTTAATTCGGAAAAATCTTTAACAACAATCATTGCTTCAAGTTTAGCGCTTAATGCCGATTTTAAAGCAAGTTTTCTTGCTTTTTGAGGCATATTTGTTTCGTAGCTTCTGGGTTTAGGGCCAAACACTACGCCGCCGCCTGCGAACAAAGGTGAACGGATTGAGCCTGCTCTTGCTCTGCCGGTACCTTTTTGTTTCCAGGGTTTTTTACCGCCGCCGGATACTTCCGCTCTTGTTTTAGCACAAGCAGTACCTCTGCGTGCATTATTTAACTGTCTTTTAAGTGCAAGGTGCATAACGTGGATGTTGGGCTCAACGCCAAACACTTTACCGTCAAGACTCAATTCACCTAATTGACTTCCTGAAGTGCTTAATAATTTTACTGTTTGAGTTTTTGTATTTTCAGTCATCTTATACCTCTAATTCCATTTTGTTCTTGAAGGTTTAACTGTGACCAATTTACCTTCAGGACCCGGAACTGAGCCCTTGATTAATAACAGATTTTTATCGGCATCAACTCTTACAACCGTGAGTTTGGAAACGGTAACTCTTTCATTACCCATATTTCCTGCCATTTTTTTACCTTTAATTACACGACCGGGAGTGGTGCCTGCGCCGATTGAACCGGGCTCTCTGTGGTTTTTTGAACCGTGAGCCATAGGGCCTCTTCCGAAGTTATGTCTTTTAACGGTACCTTGAAAACCTTTACCGATTGATTTACCCGTTACATCTACTTTGGATATTTCAGATAAAACCGATAAATCTATTTTTTGACCTACCGTATAATCGGCGGGATTGTCCACTCTGAATTCCTGCAAATGTCTGAAGTTTTCAAGATTATTCTTTTTGAAATGACCTATCTGAGCTCTGGTTAAATGTTTTTCCTTTGCAGGAACTACACCAACCTGAATAGCGTTGTAACCGTCTGTTTCTACAGTTTTAACCTGGGTTACGACAGCAGGGTCAACTTTGATTACCGTAACGGGAATGCAAAGTCCTTGCTCGTCATAAATTTGTGTCATTCCAAGTTTTTGTCCAATAACACCTAATGTCATTTTCTACCTTTCTGTTGTGAGAGCTTGCGTTCTCGGTTGTTTCACTTTTGGCTTTGTTTAAAAACTAAACTCTGCCTACTTTGCCAGATCACATTCAATATTCAATTTTGATTGTGCTAAAGCGTTCGGTTAACTACAGCTTAATTTCAATGTCTACACCCGAGGGTAAGTCCATTCTTGTTAATTCTTCCGTAGTTTGTTGTGTGGGATCATAGATGTCTATGATTCTCTTGTGTGTTCTCATTTCAAAGTGCTCACGAGATTTTTTATCTACGTGGGGCGAGCGAAGAACACAGTATACTCTGCGTTTTGTAGGCAGAGGGATAGGACCTGATACACTTGCATCAGTTCTTTTTGCGGTGTCGACAATTTTCTGCGCACTCAAATCGATTAACTGATGGTCATATGCTTTCAGGCATACTCTTATTCTTTGTCTTTTTGCTGTCGTAGTCATAATTGCCTTACTTCTTCTAGTTTCATTCAGTATTCATAAACTTATTACAAACAAATTTTCTCGTCAACACTAAATTTTTATACTTATAATTTTGTTACAATACTTCAAAATTAAATACTTATGCTAATATAATTATATGGTTAAATTTTTCGCGATATTTATAGGGGGAGGATTGGGAGCTTTTTTGCGCTATCTGGCAGGCAGCGCGTTTTCAAAAGTATCTCCCTTTTTTCCTGTGGGAACACTTTTTGTAAATATACTCGGCAGTTTCATAATAGGGCTGGGCTATGTGTTATTTTTAGAAAAAGTAAACGCGCCCGATGAGTTTAAACTTTTTCTGACAGTTGGTTTCTGCGGCGGGCTTACAACTTTTTCCACATTTTCGCTTGACGTCTGGAACTTTTTTGTCTCGGGGGAATTTTACAGAGCGTTCTTGTATATGTTATTAAGCGTCATACTTTCAATCTGCGCCCTTGCAGCAGGAGTTTTAATTGCAAAACAGTTCTGAAAAAATTAAAATAATTTTCTGCGGTATGCCGGATATGGCAAATGTCTGCCTGTATACACTTATTGAAAAAGGCTTTGAAATTGCGGCAGTAATACCTCCGCCAAATTCAAACCCTACGGCGAAAAATTTTATAGACTATGCCAAAAGTTTTAATCTGGAGGTTTTTGAGTATGACGGCGACCCTGATACGCCGGAAATGATTGAAAAAATAAAAGCCAAAAAAGCTGATATAGGGGTTATCTGTTCTTTTAACAAGCTTTTAAAAAAAGATTTTTTAAATACCGCAAAATCAGGCTACATAAACTGCCACCCCTCGCTTCTGCCTATGTATCGCGGTGCAAACCCCTATTTTCATGTAATTAACAACGGCGAAAAAATGACAGGCGTGACACTTCATTTTGCAAACGAAAGTTTTGACAGCGGAGATATCATCTGCCAGAAGGGTTTTCCGCTTGATGAGAAAGAAACCATAGGAACACTTTTTAACAGGTCTAATTTTATGATAGCCGACATGCTCTGTGAGGTTCTGGAGAAATTTCAAAACACGGGCAAGATAGATTCAAAACCGCAGGAGAGCGGTGATTTTACAAAAGCGCCGAGAATACCCGATACAACTAAATTGGATTTAAACAAAAAATGCCGTGAAATCGAGCGGCTTGTGCGCGCCTCAAACCCTTTTTACACGGTATATTTAAACTTTAGGGGCGCTCCGGTTAAAATATTCTGCGCGGATTTTGAAGAAGAAAAGCACTGTCTTGCAAGCGGAATAATTACGGCTGTCAAAGACAACCGCATAAAAATAACCGCATCGGACGGTTACATTTACCCTAAATGCCTGCAGTGCGGCACCTGGGGAATATTTGACGCAGAAAGTTTTATAAGAGTTTTTAAACCGCAGACAGGAGAAAATTTTAACTGATATGGATAAATTGAATTTCTTAACAGCCGGAATACCGCTGAGTGCAAAAGACTACTCGGATGCGTTTTCAAAACTGCGCGAGATGAATCTCGACGGCCTTGAGGTAGAATTTGTGCATGGTGTCAGAATGAGCGAAAAAACACAAAATATCGTGCTTGAAAACAAAAAAGACCTCATATTGACTTCTCACGGGCCGTACTACATTAACCTCAATTCAAAAGAAAAAGAAAAGAGAGATGCAAGTGTCACAAGGATTTTAGATACCGCAAGGATGGCAAAACATTTGGGAGCATACTCAATTGTCTACCATGCCGGCTTTTATATGGGCGAGAGCAAGGAAAAAACCTTTAAAACAATTCTTGAAAAGCATAATGAAATTGTTGAAATCCTTGAAAAAGAAAACAATGACATCTGGATAAGACCCGAAACCACGGGCAAAGGAACGCAATGGGGAGATATTGATGAGATTACGGAGCTTTGCAAAAACTTTAAAAACGTCCTGCCCTGCGTGGATTTTGCACACATTCACGCGCGCTCAAACGGGCTTTTTAACACTTATGACGAATTTTGCGGAATCTTTGAAAAAATAGCAAAAAATCTGGGTGATAAGGCTATGAATAATTTTCACGCACACATGGCGGGAATTGCATACTCGCAAAAAGGTGAAAAACACCACCTGATTTTTGAAGAAAGCGATTTTAACTACAAAGACCTGCTTAAAGCCTTTAAAACATTTAATGTAAAAGGTGTTATTGTATGTGAAAGCCCGAATATCGAAACAGACTGCAAAACTTTGAAGGATTACTGGGAATCCATTAATTAGACAAAAAAAATTGTTTATGGTATAAAATCACATTATAAATTAATAAAGGGATAAAAATGGTAACTTTTTTCTACATAATACAGATAATATCAGCACTTTTGCTTATCGTGCTTGTACTTTTACACTCGCCCAAAGGCGACGGAATTGCTTCCATAGGTTCCGCAAGCCAGCTTTTCTCATCACAGAAAAGTGCCGAAAAAGGTCTTAATAAAGTAACCTACATAGTGGGCGGAGTGTTCATTTTAACCACGCTCTTGCTTGGTTTTGGCATAATTAAATAAGATATTTAACACAAATAAAAAGACCGTAAACCGATGCGGTCTTTTTATTTTTTAATACTCAAACGCTCTATCCAGCGTACAAAGCGCACGGTCTTTTTTTCCTGCTCCTTTGAGATTGAATCCACAAGAACCGATATCATGCCCGCGCGCCTGGCACAGAGAATATCCGTAAGCGGCCTGTCGCCGACAAAAGCGCAGTGCGCAGGGTTAACGTTCATATCCCTGCAGGTTTTTAAAAGAATTTTTATATCAGGCTTTTTGGCGCTTCCGATAACGGGAAAATTTACCTGCGAACGTGCTTTTTCAATATATTTTTTATTATTGTTGTTTGAAATTATTGCAATTTTAAAATGATTTGAAAGCATTGAAAGAAACTCTATAGTTTCAGGTGCAAATACTCCGCTTTTTGAGCGCATAACGGTTGAGTCAAGGTCAAAAAATACTGCCTCGGTTTCCCGTGCTTTAAGATTAAAAATACTGATATCATAAATAGATTTTAAATTAAAATCAGGTTTCAGACGCATTTTTTATCCCCATAGTTCTGCCCAGTGCCCATTGCCACTGGCTTTGCCAGCCGGTATCACAGGCTAATTCCATCCATACTTCATCGTTTGTGTTTGCAACATCCGTTTTCCCGCCCTTGTCATTTGTTATGGAAACAACTTTTGCAGAGGTTTTAAAATCGGGTGTAATTATTTCAAACTCATCATTTAAAAGCATTTTGTTTTTTATAACAACCTTAAAACGGTTTTCATTTTTATCAAGAAAAATACAAAGAAAATCCGCACCGGCAAGACCCTTTGAAATCTCGTAACTGTAGCTTGAAGAGTCGTTATTGCCCATAAAAAAGCCTTCCGTAAAACCCCTGTTTCCGACTTTTTTGAGTTCTTCGAAAGCTTCTTTGCTGTCCGCTTTACCATCCATTACAGCGCGATAAACTTTTGTTACCGCACTGACATAATAAAGACTTTTTGTCCTGCCCTCAACCTTAAAAGAGTCAACTCCGGCATTTGTAAGGTCTTTAATATACCTTACAAGGCATAAGTCTTTCGGGGAAAGTATGTGCGAGCCGCGCTCGTCCTGCACTATTTCATAATACTCGCCCGGACGCGTTTCTTCTAAAAGCTTATAGCTCCAGCGGCATGGCTGCGCACAGCCGCCATGGTTGGCTTTTCTTTCGCCTTTTGTCATATAATCACTTAAAAGACACCTGCCCGAATACGACATGCACTGCGACCCGTGCACAAAAACTTCAACCTCAATATCGGGAACCGCTTTTTTAATTGCTTCAATTTGTTTTAAAGAAAGTTCACGCGCAAGAATAACACGGCTTGCACCCATATCGCGCCAGAACTTAACCGCCTCTGTGTTTAAAATATTTGTCTGCGTTGAAATATGTATATCAACAGACGGTAAATTGCGCTTTACAAGATTATAAACACCAAAGTCGCTCAAAATAATCGCGTGAGGATTAGCATTTTTTATAACATCCAATGTTTCTTCAAGACTTTTTATATCCTCATCATACGCAAAAATATTAAGCGTAAGATATGCCTTTTTATTTAAAGCACGCGCTTCATCAATCGCGGATTTAAGATTTTCTCTTGTTATAAGTTCACCTTTTCTCATGGTGCGAAGAGAATAATCCACAAGCCCCAGATAACAGGCATCTGCGCCGTAGGCAAAGGCGTATTTCATTTTTTCGATATTGCCCGCAGGCATTAAAAGCTCACTCATAAACACATATTAACACAAAAACCGCAGAGATAATCCGCGGTTTTGCATGAAAAAAACTTTATTTAAGAAACTATTTTACACAGCATTTAAAAGTGAATGCTTTAATGGCATGAGAGGGGATATTAAGCCATTTAAACTCATGAAATTGACATTCTTCCCCGTGGTGGCAGTGTTCAATCACCGCATCCTGCAGCGTAATAACTTCATCCAGGCATTTTCCCTCGTCACAAGTGTATAATCTGCCCGAAACTTTTTTATGTCCGACCCATATAATAATAGAATCGGATTCGGCTTTTTTTGCAAGTTTTTGAATTGCATCAAATGTTTTACACATCGTTAACTCCTTTCTTTTAAAGATATTTTGGGTAAAAAGGTGATTTTTTATATCAGACATAAAACTATTCTTCTTAACAATTATTAATAATTTTAAAATATGATGCTTGAAAATTTTTTTTATGGTATAATGAACACCTAATCTTAAAAACAAGAGGAAAAAACATTGGAAATAAGTTTTAAGCGAGTCAGCAATCCTTACTCGAGTAAACCACCAATCACATACAGAACCAAAGGGCACGAAGTTTATGTGACAAGCAGCGGCCCGATAAGTTCGGAAGATTCGCAAGAGATAGTGCGAAGTTTTTTCCGAGAGAATACAGCCAAAAAGCATAACGACAAACAACAACTTGCTCTCAACACATCACAAAACGATGTTTTTATTCTTAGGGGCGAAAATGCGCAGAGCGCGGAGTTAACAAAGCAGTCTTGGGACGATTTAAACAGCGCGGATGAAAACGAACATAATTTAACACAAATATTATTGCAGCCTAAAAAAGCAAAGAAACGGGCTGCAATTTATTTTGACGCAACTTCCATGCAAGGTAAAAAACTCTCTGTCGTAAATATAGACAGAAGCCAGAAAGGAAGAGTTAAAATTCAAGTCAAAGCGCTTGATGTAATGGCTTAATCTATTTTTTCAAAAGACGCGCAAGGTATTTGCCCGTATAAGAGTCCTCGCATTTTGCAAGCTGTTCGGGTGTACCTCTGGCAACTATTGTTCCGCCGCCTTCTCCGCCTTCGGGGCCAAGGTCAATAATGTAGTCTGCACATTTTATAATATCAAGATTGTGCTCAATAATTAAAACCGTATTTCCGCTATCTGCAAGCTGATGCAGAATTTTAACAAGTTTATCTATATCATACCAGTGAAGCCCGACAGAGGGCTCATCCATTAAATAAAGAGTTTTACCCGTTGCACGCTTGTTAAGTTCAAGCGCAAGTTTCACCCTCTGCGCCTCGCCGCCTGAAAGCGTTGTGGCGCTTTGTCCGAGTTTAATGTAGTCAAGACCCACATCATAAAGAGTTTGCATACGGCTTGCAATGCGCGGAACATTTTTGAAAAACTCAAGCGCCTCTCCTACCGTCATATCAAGCACATCGGATATGCTTTTTCCTTTATATTTAACTTCAAGTGTTTCCTGATTATAGCGCTTTCCTTTGCAGACGTCGCATTTGACATAAACGTCGGAAAGGAAATTCATTTCAATTTTTAAAACGCCGTCGCCTTTACACTTTTCGCAGCGTCCGCCTTTCACGTTAAAAGAAAACCTGCCCTGCTTATAGCCTCTGATTTTTGCTTCGTTTGTCTGTGCAAAAAGGTCGCGGATATGCGTAAACACTTCCGTATATGTCGCAGGGTTAGACCTCGGTGTCCTGCCTATCGGGCTTTGATCCACACAGACAATTTTATCTATATTTTCAAATCCCCTGATTTCATCCACACCTTGAGGCTTTGGTCTGTTAGAGCGCAGCTTGTGAAGCGCGTATTCATTTATAATATCTTCAACAAGCGTCGACTTGCCGCTGCCTGAAACACCTGTCACGGCAACGATTTTACCCAAAGGAATATTTACGTCAATATTTTTTAAATTATTTAAATGGGCATTTTTAACCTCAAGAAAATTGCCGTTGCCAAGGCGTCTTTCTTTCGGCACGGGAATTTCAAGCTCTCCGCTTAAATACTTGCCTGTGATTGATTCTTTTGCATTTTCAATATCTTTTTGGCTGCCGCAGGCGATTATTTTCCCGCCCTCAACACCCGCCTTGGGGCCTATATCCACAATGTAGTCCGCTGCCTTTATGGTGTCTTCATCATGCTCAACAACAATAAGCGTATTACCCAGGTTGCGAAGCTTTACAAGAGTGTTAATCAACATATCATTATCTCTCTGATGAAGCCCGATGGAAGGTTCATCAAGAACATATAAAACTCCTGAAAGCCCGGAGCCTATTTGCGTTGCAAGACGTATTCTCTGAGCCTCGCCGCCCGAGAGAGTTCCCGCACTGCGTGCAAGATTCAGGTACCCCAGACCCACATCAATTAAAAACTTTAAACGGAGTCTTATTTCATCAAGAATCTGCTTTGCGATAGTCAATTTAAAATCATCCAGATTTAAATAAACTTCTTGAATAAACTCGTATGCCTTTGTCACTGACAGAAGCGAAAACTCATGGATATTTTTATCCATAATTGTTACCGCAAGTGCAAAAGGATTCAGCCGCGCACCATTACAGGCTTTACAGGGGATTGAAGTCATATATTTTTGAATTTCACCGCGAATTAAATCGGAATCAGAACTTTCATATTTCCTTGTAAGATAGGGTATAACGCCTAAATAAGCTACGTAGTGCGTGCGGTAGTTTTTGGTTCCGAAGTCGGCATAGCGCATTTTTATGCGCTCATCCCCGTTTCCGTAGAGAATTATACCTTTCTGCGAGGGTGAAAGGCTTTTAAAAGGCACATCGGGGTCAATCCCGTAATGTTCACAGACGGAATTTAATACGTCAAAATAGTACTGATTACCTGTTTTCGCCCATGGATAAATCGCTCCCTGATTAATGGATTTTTGAGGATCGGGCACGACAAGGTCGGGTGTAATTTCAAAGTGGGCACCAAGACCGTTGCAGACTTTACACGCGCCGTATGGATTGTTAAAGCTGAGCATTCTGGGGGTAAGTTCTTCAAAACTTATATTGCAATTCGGACATGCAAGCTTCTCGGAGAAAATCTGCTCGCCCTTGCCTATAACATCAAGCACCATTAAGCCGTCCGAGCGGTTAAGCGCCATCTGCGCACTGTCGAAAATACGTGATTTTGCGGCTTCTTTAACTACAATTCTGTCTATAACCACATCAATCGTGTGTTTTTTTGTTTTATCAAGTTCTATTTCATCTTCATCAAGATTATATATCTGCCCGTCCACCCTCACGCGCACAAAGCCCTCAGACTTCAGCCCCTGGATAGTCTGTGTATACTCACCTTTTTTGCCGCGGATAATAGGGGCAATGATTTGAATTTTGGTCCCTTCACCCAGAGCCATGATTTTTGAAACAATTTCATCAATTGTCTGCGGTACAATAAGCGCACCGCACTCGGGGCAATGCGGTGTTCCGACGCGGGCATACAAAAGTCTTAAATAATCATAAATCTCGGTTATTGTTCCGACGGTCGAGCGCGGGTTATTGGTTGTAGACTTCTGGTCAATTGAAATAGCGGGCGAAAGACCGTCAATATGCTCAACATCGGGCTTATCCATCTGCCCCAAAAACTGGCGGGCATATGTGGAAAGACTCTCAACATAACGTCTTTGTCCTTCCGCAAATATTGTATCAAACGCAAGAGAGCTTTTGCCTGAGCCCGAAACTCCGGTAAAAACAATTAACTCTCCCTTGGGAAGTTCAAGCGAGACATTTTGCAAATTATGTTCTTTTGCGCCGGCTATGACAATTTTATCGTTCATAGTTATATTATGTCACAAAAATTTATTAAGAAAATTAAAAAGAAAATGATATCAATGTTATATATTTTTGATATATGGAATAATAATAGTAGATTAGTTCTTCTCTTTCCACTCCTTCCTCCATATACAGATTTTTATTCTCGGTCGCCCAAAAGGCGGCTTTTCTTTTGCACAACAAAGTCAAGAACAGCAAAATTATAAAACAGCTGCTACGCCAAACTCTCAAGCGCCGCAATTTTCATAGCATTAACATCGGGGGTTTGACCCGTCCATATTTCAAAGGCTTTTTCCGCCTGATATACAAGCATATCAAGACCTCCTGCATAACGTTTGCCGCAAAATTCGGCATGTTTTATAAGACGCGTTTTCACGGGATTATAAACAATGTCATAAACAAGAGAGTCATCATCGAGTTCTTTTATTACTTCGTAATCAACAGGCGAAGCGCCTTCAAGAAAATTTTTCATACCTACGGGAGTAGTATTCACAAGGATTTTAGCCCCCTTTAAAGTTTCAAGCAGCGAGTAGGGTTTAAGTTCAATTTTTACTTTCGGAAATTTCTGTCTTAAAATCTCAACATGCGGATGAGAATCTATAACATTTCTTGAATAAAAAGTAATGCTTGAAACCCCCAGGCTGACAAGACCCGCGCAAATCGCTCTTGCGGCACCGCCTGTCCCCAGAACTACAGCCTGTCTGCCTTTTAAATTTGGTTTAACATCATCGGGTATTGCCTTCACAAAACCGTAAATATCAGTATTTGAACCCTCTAAATTTTTATCTTCGGTAATTTTAACTGTATTTACCGAACCTATGAGGTTTGCATTTGTGTCAAACTTGCTTAAAAACAGAGTTATAGGCACCTTATGTGGGATGGTTACGTTAAAGCCATGGTAGCCTTCAACCTTAAGCCTTTTTATCCTTGTTATAAGGTTCTCAGGTTCCGTAGGCAGCACATCATAAGTGCCTGATAAGCCGCAAGACCTGAGGGCAGTTTCCTGAATCACCTTGCTTAGCGAGTGGGAAAGCGGATATCCTATTATGGCAAGTTTGTAGCTGTCAGTCATTGTTCATCCTCATCCATAGGTCTTGAGTATTTGCATTCTTTATTAGAGCAGTCAATTTTATTGCCGCGTTTCAAGAATTTCTTTACAAGCAGACTGCCGCATTCCGGGCATTTTTCACCCGTGGGTTCCGCCCAGACAACAAAATTACAGTCAGGATATTTTGAACATCCCCAGAAAAGTTTGCCGTAGCGGGATTTTCTCTGTATGAGTTCTCCGTCTCTGCCTTCCTGTTCGCATTTGGGGCATTTTACGCCGGATGAAATAACTATACCCTTTCTTGCCTTGCACTTGTCATTCAGACATTGATAGTACTTGCCGTAAGGCCCTGTTTTAATTACCGTCTGCGAACCGCATTTTTCACATTTATAATCCGTAGGCTCATCCTGAGGGGGCTCTTTTACCTGTCCGTCAAGAGGCAATGCCGTTTTGCATTCAGGATACCCCGAGCATGCCAGAAACTGCTTGCCGTATCTGCTTGTCTTGACAACCATTTTTCTGCCGCAGTTAGGACAGTTGACTTCGGATTCTATTACCACATTTTCCATATTTGTTTTGGCATCGTCAATTGTTTTTGAAAAAGGTTTCCAGAAGTCGTTTAAAACCTTCACGGACTGCGCTTTATCCTCAGCTATTTCATCAAGTTTAGATTCCATGGAAGCCGTAAACTTGTAATCCATTATATCACTGAAGTGTTTTACAAGCTGAACACATACGGTGCGGCCCAGAATTGTAGGTTTAAGCGCTTTATCAAGCTTTTCAACATAACCGCGCTGTTGAATTTTGGTGATAATGGGTGCATAAGTCGACGGTCTGCCTATTCCGTATTCTTCAAGCGCTTTAACAAGACTTGCTTCCGAGTATCTCGGCGGCGGCTGGGTGAAGTGCTGTTCGGGGTTGAGTTTTACAAGTTTCAACTCATCTCCGACTTCAAGGTCGGGGAACTTTTGAATCACTTCTTCTTCCTCATCCTGATAAACTTTTAAAAATCCGTCAAACACGACTTTAGAAGAGCCGATTTTAAAGATATAGTCTTTTGCCTGGATATCCACGGTAAGGTTTTTAACCTGCGCATTAGACATCTGAGAAGCCATAAACCTTGACCAGATCAACTTATAAAGCCTGTACTGCTCGGAGGTCAGATATTTTTTAATACTTTCGGGAGTTTTATCCACATAAGAAGGCCTTATGGCTTCGTGTGCGTCCTGAACGTTTTTCTTTTTGGTCTTGGCATAATCATTGGGCACCGCAGGATAATACTTTTCACCGAAATTATATGTAATATAATCTTTTGCCGCTGCCTGTGCGTCATCTGAAATCCTTACCGAGTCTGTTCTCATATAAGTAATAAGACCAACCGCGCCTTCTTCGCCAAGCTCTATACCTTCATAGAGTTTCTGGGCTATCTGCATGGTTTTAGACACACCGTAGCCGAGTTTAGAGCTTGCTTCTCTTTGAAGAGTGGATGTTATAAAAGGCGCCTGGGGTTTTCTCTGGGAATCACGGGGGGTGATTTTTGCAACCTGATATTTTGCACCCTCAAGCTCTTTTAAAATTTTATCTATTTCTTCTTTATTTTTAATCTCAAGCTTTTCGTCTTTGTCTTTTTCATTTACTTTTCTTGCAAGCTGCGCTTCAAATTCGAAATTGTTTTTGGACAAAAGTGCACCTAAACTCCAGTATTCAACAGGAACAAATGCCTCTATCTCATCTTCGCGCTCACATATCATACGAAGCGCCACTGACTGTACGCGGCCCGCAGAAAGCCTGTAGTTGCGCAGTTTTTCCCATAAGATGGGGCTTATTTTAAAACCGACAAGCTTATCCAGTATCTGGCGCGTCTGCTGTGCCTGCACTTTAAGCATGTCAATCTGCCCATAGTTTTCAACAGCCTCTTTAATAGCTTTCGGGGTAATTTCATTAAATACTATTCTATAAATATTATCCTGCGGGACTTTAAGCACCTGGCTTACATGCCAGGCTATAGCTTCTCCTTCGCGGTCAGGGTCGGATGCCAGATACACTCTGTCCACGGTCTTTGCGATTTTATTTAAATTATCCACAACTTTTTTCTTCTCGGGAATAATTTCAAAAGTAGGCTTAAAATCGTTATCAATATCAAACCCGAGCCCCTTTGAGGGTAAATCGCGTATGTGCCCCATTGAAGCTTCAATTATATAATTATTACCCAGAATCTTTTTAATGGTTTTTGATTTTGCGGGAGATTCCACTATAACAAGGGCTTTATTAGAACTTGTTTTTTTTGTAGTTTTAGCAGGCATTATTCTCTCTTTAATTTGAAATATAGTATTTTGTATTAATCTGTTTAATTAAACCCTTTAATTCCATGCCTGTCAAGCAGACCATAAGCTCGCCATCCGATATATTGAGTTTTGACGAGAGTGAATCGAAATTTTGAGGTTCAATTTGTATTGTATCAAAAACATTTTTTTCAGTATCTGAAAGTTCCGTTTTTTTATCATTTTGTTCAAAATTCCAGTTTAAACACTCGAAAATATCCTCTGCCGAAGTAATAACGGAAGCACCGTTTTTAATAAGATGGTAAATACCTTCGCAATTTGGATTTGAAATAAGCCCCGGAATACACATAAGCTCCCTGTTTTGCTCCAGTGTTAAATTAGCGCTTATCATAGCACCGCTCTTAAGGGCAGCCTCAGCCACAAGAGTGCCGTATGAAAGTCCCGTTACTATCCTGTTTCTTGCGGGAAAATTATATGAAACGGGAGGGGTGCCGGGGGAATACTCGCTAAAAATCACCCCTGCGCCGTCAAGAATTTCCCGATAGAGATGTTTATTTAAAGAAGGATATTCAAAATCAAGCCCCGAGCCTATAACGGCAATTGTAGGCAGATTGTTTTTAATTGCACACTCATGAGCCTTGGCGTCAATGCCCCAGGCTAGTCCCGACACTATTGTGACATCGGTATTCTGCATTTGAGAAATTATTGAGGCAAGAGATTCTTTAGCGTTTGTACTTGCTTTTCTTGAGCCGACAACGGCAAGAGTTTTTTTAAAATTTACATCCGAAAGTTTACCTTTATAATAAAGAGCAAGCGGAAAATCAGGAATTTCACGCAGCAAATCGGGGTATAAATCATCATCAAAAGTCAAAATCTTATAACCCTTTTTATGTGCATTTTCGCATTCAAGAGCCGGATTAATCTCTTTTTTCTTTGAAAAAAACGTTCTTGAAACCCTGACATCGGGAAATTTCTTGCAAAAATCCTCCATATCACTTTTTGTGCAATTCCAGAAGGCTTCTATATCGTATTTGAAATATTCAAACAGGTTTGCTTTAAAAAAATTGGAAACACCCTGTAGTGCAAGGGCTGCGCAATAGTATTCAACTTTATTGCCTTTAAATATTTTTTGCTGCATTTTGCGGATTTTTCCTGAACTGCATTAACTCTTTTTGTACAAGTGCATGACTATATGTAAGTGTTTGCGCATTGTTAAGCGCAAGTTCCAGATTTTGCCCGTAGAGTTCGTAGTTTTTTATTTTTTCATACACTTTTGCCGTAAGGTAATAAAAATCCCCCTGATGTCCGAACTGCTTCAACACTGCAGCAATAAAGCGAAGTGCCTGTTTTTCATCACCCGTATTAATATAAATATTTGCCAGAAGCCTGCAGGCATCAAGGTCTTTTTTATTTTTCTCTATGGTTTTTCTTAGCATAAGAATAGCGTTTTTAGCGTCGTTTCTCTCCCAGTATATCTGCGCTATATTATAATAAGCCCAGGAGTAATCCGGCGACAGCTCGATTACTTTTGAATACTCTTCAAAAGCTCTGTCAACTTCGCCTATTTTTTTATACTGCTGCGCCAGATGAAAATGCGCGAAATAATCGCTGTAGTTATTTACTATTGCCTTTTTAAAACACTTTATGGCATTTTCGGTTTCACCCCTTTTGGCATAAAGCACACCTATTGAAAAAAATGCGTTTGCGTCGTCATTTTTAATACATATTACTTTTTTAAGGTTCAATATAGCCTCATCATCCATGCCGTTTGTTTCATAAGCAAGGGCAAGATTATAGAGAAAGTCGGGGTCATCACCCTTTAATTCGACCGCTTTTTTATAAGCGTTCAGGGCGTATTTGGGGTGTTTGAGCTTTTCCCAGCAAATGCCTGCATTAAAATACAAATTGGCATCATTTGGAAAAACACCCGTAAGGTAGCTTAAATGTTTCATCGCAACCTGATCAAAACCTAAATCAAGGCACAAAACGGCAAGCTCCCTGCGGGCTTGAAAGTTCGTAGGGTCATTTTCAACGGTTTTTTTTAAGTTTTCAAACCTTTGAATATCATTCATTTTCGTTTTGCATTTCCGCGTCCAAATCCAGTACGGTGCTGCCGTCTTCATCTGTTGTTATAACGGGAGTTTTCTTTTCTTCCTCTTCTTCCGGCTCCTCATCATCAACATCCTGGATTATTTTTTCTATGACAAGCTGTGCCATATCAAGTGCAACTTTTTGCTTTGTCTCGGGAGAGCATTTTTCAAGCATTTGAATTGCCGTTCTTACGGTAGAGTCAATATCATACCAGCGCCTTTGCCCTCTTTGGATTCTGCCGTCTTCAACGGCGTTCATGATATCTTCCACATTTTCATATTTGTGGTCATGGATATTGTGTTCAATTATAACTTTTATAAGGTTAAGTGCGACTGCTATCTGGCTTGGTTCGTCAGATGTCGAAAGTGTGCGCATAGACATTGAAAGAACAGGATCCTTATCATACCAGCGTGAAAAATATTCGTTCATTACTTCTCCTTTATATTAACTGTGCTTATAAATTACTCCGTAATCCGCCCTTGTATAATTCCAGTCTATGGCATTCAGGGGGCAGGCTATGCGGCAGGCTCCGCACTCCAGACAATTTTCGTACTCTACGTTTATTGTGCTTGTATTTTCATCATAACCGTACACCTTGGCGGGACAAATATATGTACAACAGCGCTTCTCGCATATCCGGCACAATTCATTATCTACAATAAGATGCGCCTCTTTGTCACAATTATACTTTATTGTTGTTAATTTGTCCTCTATTGATTTTTTTGTATCTTCACCGCTCATTTTAAAACTCCGAAAATACTTGATACAAATGCGCAAAAGTCCTCAAAAAGCTCTCTGAGCCTGCGCCCTTTAATAAATTCAAAGACAAACTCACGAAACTCTTCACGCTTTGGTTTGCAGTTTGCACCCGAGAATATCTTAAAAAATTCCGCCGCTTTTTGAGGATAATAATTCATAAGCGAGTCTGTTCTTGAATAAAGATTTCCGATTACATTTTTGTAAGATTTTAAATCTTTCAGTATAAAAGAGCGCTTGAGCTTTCTTTTATAGAGTTTAAGAGTGCTTTTGTCAAAGTTTTTTATCTTAAGTGCTGCAAGCGCCGTTTCAGCAGCGTATTTTCCGCTCATAAGGGCAAAGTTTGTACCCTCAAAATGAATTGCGTTTACAAAACCCGCGGCATCGCCTGCGAGCATTACTCCGTTGTCATAAAGTTCGGGAAGTTTTTTATAACCGCCCTCGGGGATAAGATGCGCAGAGTACTCCAGAAGCTCGGAATCCGCAATCAGGGTTTTAACAACAGGGTGCTCCTTAAGCCTTTCAAGCAAATCGGAAGGGTTAAGCCCGAGACGGCTTAAATCATCAAGATTTACACCTATTCCTATTGAAACGGCATCATAATAAGTATACATAAAACCCATTGCAAACGGGGACTCTTCAAGTCTTAAACCGCCTATGAAATTCCTTGCCGCACCGTTTTTTGTACCTTTTTCAATGTTAAAACGCTCTTCTATTATCTCTTTTGAGAGTTTTCGGGTCTCTTTTACGCTTAAAAAAGTGTCTTTTGCCGCATAGTCTTTTCTAAGACCTGATTCTTTTGCAAGAAGAGAATTTACACCGTCCGCTATAATAACAATATCGCTCTCTATTTCTTCAAGTTCGGTTTCAACTCCGCAGACCCTGCCCTCTTTTATTATCAAATGCTTTACAAGAGTAGATGGTGCAAAATAAGCCCCTGCCTCTTTTGCTTTCTCCACAAGCCACAGGTCAAATTTTGAGCGGTAAATACTTGCACTCTTAGCTTCAAGCGGAAAGTCGCAGGATACATCAACACTTGTGTTATCACCCAGAAGCGACCAAGTATGTTTGTTTATAAATCTTTCATAAGGGGCGTCCTGCCAGCAGTCGGGGAAAATTTCCTTAAGCGGTGTTAAAAATACCGCTCCGCCTATCATATTTTTTGTACCGGCACTGCCCGCGCGCTCAACAAGAAGCACTCTTGCGCCGCCCCGTGCCGCAACGACTGCCGCTGCTGCGCCTGCAGGCCCTGCGCCGACTACAATTATGTCAAATTTTTGTACTTCTCTTTCCTCCATAGCATAATTATACAGGTTTTACCCCGCACTGACAACGATTTAATGCGTAAATCGGAAGAGTGATTTATTTTTAGCATATTTTTTTTGTTTGTGCTAAATTATGCGTATTATGAAAACAGTTGATGAAATAAGAGAAGAATTTTTAAGCTTTTTTGAAAAAAAGCACAATTCAAAAAGGGTAAAAAGCTCATCGCTCATACCCGATAACCCGACCATACTTTTAACTACGGCAGGTATGGTGCAGTTTATACCGTATTTCCTGGGGTTGGAAAAATTCCCCTATGACCCGCCCAGAGCTACATCCTGCCAGAAATGCGCAAGAGCCGGCGGCAAGGATTCCGATATTGAAAACGTAGGAAGAACACCCAGACACCATACATTCTTTGAAATGCTCGGCAATTTCAGCTTCGGCGACTACTTCAAAGAAGAAGTTATCCCATGGTCGTGGGATTTTGTCACAAACTATCTGAAACTTGATAAAAATCGCCTGTGGATAACAATTTACGAAGATGACGATGAAGCAGGGGAAATCTGGCAAAAAGCCGGTGTTCCCAAAGAAAGAATTTTAAAAAAAGGCAAAAAAGACAACTTCTGGGGTCCTGTAGGTATTTCAGGCTCCTGCGGCCCTTGCTCCGAGATTCATTACGATTTGGGCGAACACTTAAAATGCTCTGACAACTGCTCGATTGCCACCTGTGAATGCAACAGATGGGTTGAGATTTGGAATCTGGTATTTACCGAACTTTTTCAAGACGAAGAAGGAAATCTCACACCTCTTGAAAAGAAAAATGTTGATACCGGAATGGGCTTGGAGCGCATTGCAATGGTATGCCAGGGTGTGGATTCAACCTTTGAAACCGACCTTTTAAAACAAATCCTGGACAAAGTCTGTGAAATTACGGGCAAAAAATATAAAGAAAATGAAAAAACGGACATTTCCTTAAGAATCATAACCGACCATGCCCGCTGCGTAAGTTTTATGATAGCGGACGGCATCCTGCCGTCAAACGAGGGCAGAGGATATGTTTTAAGAATGATTCTTCGCCGTGCACTGCGCCATGGTTATATTTTAGGCCTTGAACTGCCGTTTATGAAGCCAGTTATTGACAAGGTTGTCGATATCTACAAGGGCGCATATCCCGAACTTGAGCAAAACAGGACAAAGATTCAAGATGTAATTCTAAAAGAAGAAGAAAGATTTAACCTGACCTTAAAGCGCGGCTGGGCACATATTGAAGATCTTATCAAAAAAATAAAAAATAACGGCAATAATGAAATCTCAGGCGAAGAAGCCTTTAAGCTCTATGATACATACGGCTTTCCGCTTGAACTTACAAAAGAAATAGCCGAAGAAAACAACCTTAATGTCAACGAAGAAGACTTTAAGAAAAACATGCAGGAGCAGAAAGACCGTGCCCGCGCGTCAATTCAAAAAGTCAGCCTTGTTGATGACCTTGTTTACGTAAATAACCCCGCAACAGAGTTTCTTGGATATGAAAATTCATCCTGTGAAGCACAGGTTATAAATGTTGTCGAAAATGACGACACGCTCGATGTAATACTGGATAAGACCGTATTTTACGCTCAAAGCGGCGGTCAGCAGGGCGACACGGGAGTATTTACAAAGGAAAACGGTACAAAAGTACGCGTTCTGGATACATTTAAAGTTCAGGACGTATTTGTCCACAGAGTTGAAAAGACTGATATTCAGACAGGCGAGAAAATAAAAGCCGAAATTGACTTTGAAAAAAGATGTGAAACCCAAAAACATCACTCGCTTGCCCACCTTTTGCAGGCAGCGCTTATAAAAGTGCTCGGCGACGAGGTCCATCAGGCAGGCTCTCAGGTAGAAGAAAACCGCACCAGATACGACTTTTCCTTCTCGCGCGCAATGACAAAAGACGAAATCAAAAAAGTCGAAAAAATAATAAACGACTGGATAAATCAAGGTATTGAGCGCACAACGGAAGTTATGGGGCTGGAAGAAGCAAGGCTTACGGGCGCTATGGCACTGTTTGGCGAAAAATACGGCGACAAGGTGCGCGTGGTAAGTTTCGGCACGGAAGAGTGCATTTCAAAAGAACTCTGCGGCGGCTGCCACGTTGACAATACAAAAGATTTGCGCCTTGCAAAAATCGTATCGGAAAGTGCAATCGCAGCAGGTGTAAGGCGTATTGAAATCTTATGCTCCAGTGCGGCATTTGATTATCTGAATGAAAAAGCAGCCGTAATTGATGAGATTGCGCACAAAAACAAACTGCCTTATACGCAAATTGAAGATAAAATCGAGAAAATAGAGTCCCAAAACCGCGAGTTGAGCGCAAAAATCAGCGAACTTGAAACTAAAATCGCCCGGTCAAGTTTCTCGACATTTATTTCAAAGGCAAAGGACATTGAAGGCGGCAAACTCTTTATTTCAAAAATCGAAGATTTTGCACCGAATGCCATAAAAGCAGGAGTAGAACTGCTTGCAGACAAGCTGGGCGAGAGCATCATAGTTCTATGTTCAATCAAAGACGACAACAGCGCCTTTGTAATCGCACGCGTAAGTGATAGTTTTGTTAAAAAAGGCATTCAGGCAGGTAAAATCGTGAATGAAATTACACGCGCCATGGGCGGAGGCGGAGGAGGAAGACCGCAAATGGCTCAGGGCGCGGGTAAAGACGCAAGTAAGGCGGATGAAATCCTTGCAAAAACAGAAAATGATGTTCTGGCTGCTTTATAATTTAAAAAGTATTTCCTTAACTTTATTTTTAGGAAAATCATAAAGCGCACAAAGAACATTGATGATATCTTTATCACAAAGCCTCAACCTCTTCAGGGTTGAGGCTTTTTCAATTATTAAAGCGTCATCGCTATCATCCGGGCTGCGATGTACAAGACAGACAAACTCGCCCTTTTCAACAAGATTGCTTAAAATTTCATCAACGGGAGCGGTTTTTATTTCTTCAAATTTTTTAGTTAACTCGCGCCCCAAACTCAAAAGTGTATCGGGACGCAAGGCGCGCAGGGTTTCAAGAGTTTTTCTTATCCTGTTGGGGCTTTCATAAAAAACAAGGTTTTCTGTTTTATTTTTTATAAAAACTTCTTCTATCTGCCCCTGTGTGCGCGGCAAAAAACCTGTAAACTTAAAACTCTCGCCTTCCCTTTGCACCGACTGCAAAAGAGTTATGACGGCACATGCGCCGCATACGGGAATAACCTTAAATCCCGCTTCGCTCACGCTTTTTACAAGTATCTCCCCGGGATCTGAAATCAAAGGCGTGCCCGCGTCGCTTACAATTGCAACACTTTTACCCTCGCGAAGATAATCAAGAAACAGTCCCGTGCGCTTGTTTTCACTGAATTTATGATAACTGACAAGACGGGTTTTAATATCATACTTCTCACACAGCCTTGAGGTCATTCTCGTATCTTCACATGCAATGATATCAACGCCTCTTAAGACTTCAAGCGCACGAAACGTTATATCATCGAGATTCCCGATGGGTGTTGAAACGCTGTAGAGAGCTGTTTCTATTTCATCTGCCAAGTTGTGCCCTCTTTTGAATCTTTAAGCATAATACCTGCCCCATCCAGCTCATCACGGATTAAATCGGATTTTGCCCAGTCTTTATTATCACGCGCGGCTTTCCTTATTGAAATAATCTTGTCAAGTGCCGCTCTTGGCTCAAGCGAGCTTTCAATTTCAAAAGTTTTATAAAGCGGCTCAAGCATTACCCTGAGTTCTTCATCACTTACTTCTTTTCGGGCAAGGGAAAAATCAAATCCCAGCACCTCGCCGAGAGTTATCAGGGTGCAGGCATATTTTTGAGCGTCGTCTTTATTTGCGGATTTTTTAATTTTATCAGAGAGCGAAAACAGTACCGCAAGAGCTTTAGAAGTGTTTAAATCATCATTCATTGCTTCAATAAACGCGTCTTTTGCCTCATTATCAATATCAGATGTTTTTTCATACCCCGAGGCTGCGTTTATAAGTCTTTTTGCACCCGCAGAAGCAGAGTTAAGAGCCTCGTCGTTAAACTCTACGGGCATTCTGTAGTGATTTGTAAGAATAAAAAATCTTATTGCGTTTGAATCATACTTTTTAAGCAAATCGTCAATTGTCAAAAAGTTATTAAGGGATTTTGACATTTTTTCTTTATTAATGGTAACAAAACCGTTATGCAGCCAGTATTTTACAAACTCGCAACCGTTAGCGCATTCGCTCTGCGCAAGTTCGTTTTCATGGTGCGGAAATGTTAAGTCCGCCCCGCCTGCGTGGATATCTATACTGTCACCCAAAAACTTTTTACTCATAGCAGAGCACTCTATGTGCCATCCCGGGCGTCCGAGGCCCCAGGGGCTTTTATAGCCGTGCTTTTCATCCTTTTTCCAAAGAGCAAAATCAAGAGGAGATTTTTTCTTTTCACCCGCCTCGACCCTTGCGCCAGCCATTAAGTCATCAAGCGGCTGTTTGGAGAGCTGTCCGTATTTTTTATACTTCTCAACGCTGAAGTACACATCCCCGTCAGCTTCATAGGCAAAACCTTTTTCAATGAGTTTTTTTACCATGGCTATCATCTCGCCTATGGTTTTTGTGGCACGGGGTTCAACATCCGGCTTTAAGCAGTTAAGACCTTTCATTGAATTTTCAAAAGACTCATAAAACTCTTTTGTTATAACATCAGGCTCAACCCCTTGCATATCTGCTTTTTTGAGAATTTTATCGTCCACATCCGTTATATTTCGGCAATATGTGGCATTATACCCTAAGAACTTTAAATAGCGGTACAGGACATCCCAGGTTATGTAACATCTTGCATGCCCCAGGTGTGCTTTGTCGTATACCGTGGGTCCGCAGACATACATTTTAACCCTGTTTTCCTCAAGCGGGATAAACTCTTCAAGTTTGTTTGATAATGAATTGTGAAATTTAAGCATAGACATATTCTAATATAAACAATTTTATATTAAAATAGTAATCGAGATAAAGTTTTTGGGAGTACATAATGAAAAATACTGTTGTAGTTGGAGCACAGTTCGGCGATGAAGGCAAGGCAAAAATCACCGACCTTCTTGCACATGAGGCAGATTTTATCATCCGTTATCAAGGCGGTTCAAATGCAGGTCACACCGTTGTGGTTGATGATAAAAAATATAAATTTCATCTTATTCCCTCGGGTATTTTGTATCCGGGTAAAACCTGCTTTATGGGCGCAGGGGTTGTAATTTGCCCCGAAGACTTTAAAAAAGAACTGGATGAAATAATTTCTCAGGGTGTGAGTTTTGATCAGATAAGAAAAAGTCTCAGAATAAGTCCTCTGGCACATATTACCATGCCTTACCATACAGCAATTGACGGATGGAGCGAGACGGATCTGGGCGAAAAGAAAATCGGCACCACAAAAAAAGGCATAGGCCCCACATACACCGATAAATATGCAAGAATAGGCATAAGAGTGGAAGACTTGTTTGATGAAAACCTCCTGTCTGACAAACTTGATATAATACTTCCCAAGAAAAACCGCGAGCTTCAATATGTTTACGGACTTAAAACATATACAAAAGAACAGATTTTAAAAATTTGCAAAGAATACAAAGAAATCTTTACACCGTACGTATGTTTCAACTGGCAGGAAGTACTTGCCGACGCCAAAAAGAATAAAACCGTTCTTTTTGAAGGCGCCCAGGGTGTTATGCTTGATATTGACTACGGCACGTACCCCTACGTTACAAGCTCAAATCCTGTTGCAGGCGGCGCTGCGGTCGGGGGCTCAATGGGTCCTCTTGCAATTCAAGAAGTAATAGGTGTATTTAAAGCATATGTTACACGTGTGGGCGAAGGACCTTTTGTAACGGAACTTATGGATGATACCGGCAAACTCATACAACAGATAGGTGTAGAATACGGCGTTACAACAGGCAGAGCAAGACGCTGCGGCTGGTTTGACGGAGTATTTGCAAAATACAGCGTTCTTGTGGGCGGTCTGAGCGCCGCAGCAATCACAAAGCTGGACGTATTTGATACTTTCGATGAAATTAAGCTGTGCACAGGCTATAAAAACAAAAAAACATGTGAAATTATTAAACACTATCCCACAAAAGTCGCAACTCATTACAACTATGAACCCGTCTTTGAAAGATTTAAGGGCTGGAAAAAAAGCATTTCAAACGTAAAAACTTATGATGAACTGCCCGAACAGGCAAAAGTTTATTTAAACAGACTGGAAGAAATTCTTGAAGTACCCATAAAAATAATAAGCGTGGGGCCTGACAGAGATCAAACCATTTTTAAATAAATTCGTAATTCAATAAAATACGTTTAATATCATCCGTTATAATTAAATCGGGGTTTTCGGAACAAAATGCATCAAGCATGGTAACCGCCGCCCCGATTTTATTTTGTTTTAAATAAATCAGCCCCGTTATTATTACATAATAAGGGTTTTCATCTTTTCGCGCAAGGTAATATGCGGCCTTTTGTGACATATTGCCCCTGGCTTCAAATGCGCTTATAAGATTTTTATAATAAGTAATATTCATACAGTCGCCCTTAAGCGCCTGCTCAAAGCAACTCTGAGCCCACAGCGGCAAAAGACGGTGTTTATTTATGGCGTAAATTTTCATATATGCCTGCCCGAGGTTATTGTAATATACGCTTGTAGACTGGACATTGGGGTTAATGCCTATTGCAATTTTAAATTCTTTAATTGCGGCAAGGTAGTCGCCCTCCCGCATATATATAACGCCCTGATTATTGTGCTCTTTTGCGTTTCTTGCAGCATCAACAGGGGTGATTTCACATCTTGCAAAATTAAAAGAAAAGAGCAGTGCAAGAACAAGAAAAAATATTCTACAGCGCAATTTCAAGCCCTTCTTTTGCAAATTCTATGCCGCGCTTAGGGTCTGCAAACTCCCGCTCAAGCATTTCAAGGGTGGTATCATCATAATTGGGATCATAGTGAAAAAAGAGTACTCTTTTTGCCTTTGCAAGCTTTGCACTCTCAAGCGCCATCTGGAAAGTAGAATGCCCGTAACCCTGTTTTGGTGCAATCGGAGAAACATAGTCCTGATGGGTATACTGGGCGTCATGAATAAGTAAATCACACCCGTGGGCAAATTCTATAAAACGTTTGTCCGAACCCACATAGCTTTCTTTATCGGTAGCATAAACAAGGGTTTTTCCGGCATATTCAATTTTAATGCACAGACAGCCGTTTTTAGGGTGTGCAGGCGTTTTGTGGAAAGTTATAACCGCATCGCTCTCATCATAATGTGAAAGCGCAAACTCGCCCGCGTCAATAATTTTTGCCTCATCGCATTTTTTTATAACCACAACTTTTGAGTCATTTAAATTTTGAATATTAAAAGAACACTTTACATCATCTATACCAAGAGGAAAAACCCTGTCAAAAAGCACATCGCGAAGCGTGTCTTTTAAATCTTCATTGTTGACATTCAAACCAAAAACATTTATTTTTGAGCCCCTTAAAAATACCGGGCTGAAAAACTGCAGTCCCTGAATGTGGTCTTGGTGCACATGGCTTAAGAGAATTGTTGCGGTAATATTTTTTCTCTCAAGAGGATTGCCGGAACTTAAAATATGCTCGCGCACAAGTTCAGTCCCTAAATCCACAATGCCCGTGCCGGCGTCAAGCACAACAAGGTTATCTCCAAGATTGACTTCTACACAGGAAGTATTTCCGCCAAAATTAAGAAAATTGGCTTTTGGTGTAGGGTACGAACCGCGCACTCCTCTGAATTTAATTTTAAATTTATTGTCCATATTGCATTAAATCCTCTTGTCCGCCCGGCATTAAATCATCATTGAACTCTTCTTTCATTCTTTGTATATTTTCTTCCACATACTGTTCGTTTTCATCAGGCATACTTTCTATAGCGTCATCTGAAATATCAGCCGGGGGCATTTCCTGAATCTCTTCTTGTACTTCCTGTTTTTTTGATTTTTTATTTTTTATTTTCTTTTTCTTTTCTTTTTTAACTTTTTCCTTCTTAACGCTTTCTTTTTCGGTTTTTTTATTTTTTACATAGGGCTTTTTAACCATAAAAGACTGCTCTCTGTCTTTTTGCGTACCGTAAAAAGAAGCGGAAGCTATAGTGCTGAGTTTTGCCTGCTCCTGAATTGATTTTAAATTTGTTTCATAAAAAATAAACTCAAAAAACGTCCTGTCTTTATAATTTGTAATTTTAATCAGACGAAAGGCATTGGGGAAAGTAACAAGCGAAGGGGTGCTCACAAAAACAAGGTTTTTATCCCTGAATATTTTTGTAGCGTGGTAATGTCCCGAACAAATAAGAATAGGGTTTTTGTATTTGTGCAAAATTTCAAGATATTTATCAGCGTTTTTAATACTGTGGTCTGCACTTACAAAAGGCTCAAGTACAGGATGGTGCTGAAAAATTACAACCACTTTGTCCCGGTTTTGCTCAAGCTCGCTGTCAAGAAATGCAAGCTGCTCGTCATCCAGATATCCGTTTGATGTAACCTCATTTCTTATGACAGGGTCAAGAACAACAATTCTATAGTCCGTCTTTGGCGTAAATGCGTAATAGGTTTTATCAAAAACATAGTTTCCGTTGCACTTTTTGACAAAATCCAGAACTTCTTCTATCCTCAATCCCTGAGAGCATTCGGAAGAATCAAGCGGGCAGACTGCGCTGTCATGATTTCCGAAAGTCAAAAGTGAAGGACGATTCAAATCGCTTAAAATCGTAAAAAATTCTTTATAATTTTCCATCAAAGGGACATCCACCATATCGCCGGTAAACATTACAAAATCCACGCCCGGGATATTATTTACCGTATCTATTGCGTCCTTAAGAAGTTTTTTTGAAGAGGACAGCATTTTATAGGAAGTATCTCCCCCATCTGAAATGTGGGTATCACTTATCTGGACAACATTTAAACACATGTTTCTTATGGAAAATGCGCTTGAGGGCGCAAATCCCAAAAGAAAAACAAAAAGTATTAATGCTATATTCCTGACAGCTTGTTTAAATTGCATATTATACCAGTTTTTCAAGTCTTTCAAGCAAAGGTGCATTATCAGCCGCAAAATCTCTGCCGCGAGCTTTTATTGCATAAATTAAGGCAAGCGGAAGATTTAGTGCGTCACCTGATTTAACATTTTGAGCGTAAAATTCTTCAAAATTATCGGGAAGCCTCAGTGTCCAGTTGGGATCGCCCGAAGTCCCGGGTTTGTTATACACTTCATTAATTCCAAAGAAATCCGTAAAGAAAATTTGCAGATTTTGCGCGGGCGAAGCAAATATTTCCACAAGTTTTGAAAACGCAAGGAATTTTTCATCAGTATAAAGTTTGTGGCGGATTTCATCCTGATTGTCAAAACTTGCAAATAAATCTTCCATAAGATTTCTTACATGCGGATGCATTTTATCGGTGTTAACCATCTGAGATGCCCACATTCTGATGGGCTCATTATCATGCGTTCCGACCATTGCCCAGGAGTTCGGTGTAATATTTTTGCAGCGGTATGGATGATCCTCTTCCTCGGCTACAACAAATTGAACAAGTTTCATACCCTGCAGCCCGTATTTTTCCATAACCTTTTCAACAGGATATGTAAGGGTGCCCAAGTCCTCTGCCACGATTGCATCTTTATCAAGACCTGCTTTTTGGGCGGAAGCAATAACGATTTTTTCAATCATTGCGCCATAGCTGGCAATTTGCTCTTCGCTTAATTGTTTAATCCATTTTTCTTCGTCGGGTTTGTATTCTTCATCAATATCATCCATTGTTGCAACAGAGTATTTTTTGAGTTCTTCATGCTGTGGTGAAGAATACAATCTGCCTGCGCCTTCTTCTACTTTTGGGAGTGCACCCTGTTTGTATACCCACGGGTCAATAAGACCTACCGTATGGTCAATCCTTACACCGCCCGGGTTTTCTTTAAACATTTTTAAATAAAGTTTAAATAAAAGTTCGCCCGCAGGGCCCAGGGAACCGTCTTTATTAAAGAGTTTTTCTGGGTCAACAACGCTAAAACCCCATGCCTGACCGTCTTTAGAGAAATAATCCGGCGGGCAGCCAAGCGACCAACCTTCTTTAAACAATGCCTGATAAGCCCAGTTGTCACGGTCTGAAAAAGCAACCTGTCTGTCGGCAATAAGTTTAATACCGCGCTCTTTTGCGTATTGAAGAGTTTTTTCACCCTGCGCGGCAACTATAAACTGTTCGAGTTTGTATTTTTCAATTTCATCTTTATATTTTTTAGAAATCTCTTCAATTCTTTTTTTGGCTTCTTTTTTATCAGCGTCTTTAAAAAGTGTTCTGTCAAGTTCGCTTTGCCACTGGGGCCAGTAGTCGGAATCATTTTCCAGACAGAATGCTTCATATAAAGCGTCGTTATCCAGCCAGAAAGCATTTTCTTTCTTAAATTTATCAAATCTTCTTTTCAATCCCCAGGAAGCTTTCTTCTTAAAGTTCTCATAGACCTCTTTCATAGCAGCGTCGCACCTTTGTATCGCATACACGTAAGACGCTCTGTTTGTGCCTTTTGAGGGATTATTTTCAACTATATTATTTAATGTAGCCTCGCTTAAAAGATGTTCCCACTCCGATGTTGTCAGGTCTTTTAAGTTAATAAAAAGAGGGTTTTTTGAAAAAACCGTTCCGCAGTAAGGAGAGGGGTCAGACATCTTTGTTTTGCCCGCAGGACCTAATTGTAATGCGTTAAAAATTCCGTCCATAAAGTCAAAAACGCGCTTTGCACCGCAAGAATTATATGTGCCAAATCCCGTATTTTCGCCGTCTGACGAGGGGAAACTGACGCCGTGTAAAATAAGGGCAAGATTTTTTTTGCCCAGTGCCTTTAATGCTTCGCTCACTGTTGATTTATATTCTTGCGATAATGCGGAGTTTTCTTTGCACAACATTTTTTAACCTTTCGTTTGTATATAGTATAAGCTAATAACTTGTAAGACCGCGTTTTTGCAAATATTCCCGAACCGTGTTAAGGCTGCTTTGCACTATACGCGTTATTCTGGAGCTTGATAAACCCACCTGGGCGGCTATTTGTTTCACCTGCATATTGCGGTAAAACCTGTACTCGACAATCGTTCTGTCCTTTTGCGGCAGCGTTGCTATTGCTTCCCTTATTATCTTGCCCAGTTCACTGATTTCGGCTTTTTCATCAGGTGTTGCCGAGTTATCTTTTATAAAATCAAAGGGAGAATCGTTATCCGACGATGCCGCAGCAATTGAGTCAATGGATAAAATCGTTTCATAAATGGCTTCACGAACTTTAGTAGGGGAAACATCAAGGCTTGAAGAGTCGTTAACCATTGTTTCTTCGTCTTCTTCGCCCTCTTCGCGCTTGTGTTTAAGCGTATACCACTTGTAACGGTTGCGAAGTTCGTTGCGGATTGCCCACCTTACCGCGGTTGCAATGTAGGATGTATTGTACCTTTGAAGCTGCTCGGGGGTTTTATTTTTAATAAGCGCCTGAATGGCGATAATACCTATAGATACAAGCTCCTCACACTCCACCATATGTGATGGTATACGCCTGTATTCTACCCGTGCTACTTTCTGAATTATATCTATATAGTCATTAAGATTTGATTGCAATGTTGAAGCCATTTTATCCGATTACAATTATCTAAAAGAATTTTACTATCTTTTAGCTTTAAATGCAAATATTACACGTTATTTGTAGGATTAGAATTATCAGGGTTTAAAGCCTGTGTCTTTTTCTTTTTGAGATTATAAACAAAAATAAGGATTTCAGCTACCGCCTTGTATAAATCAGGCGGAATTTCCCTGTCGATATCGACAAAGCGAAATATCGCACGCGCAACGGGCGGATTTTCAATAACGGGTACCCCGTGAAGCTCGGCTATCTCTCTTATTTTCTTTGCGAAAAGCTCGGTACCTTTGGCTACAAGGCGCGGCGACTGCATGGTTTTCTGGTCGTATTTAAGCGCACAGGCGATATGCGTCGGGTTTGTAACAACAAAATCCGCGTCCGGCACCGCATCCATCATCTTTTTCTGCAAAAGCTGCTGGCGTCTTTGCCTGAGTGCCGCTTTTACATGCGGGTCGCCTTCGGTATTTTTGTACTCATCCTTTACCTCTTTAAAAGACATTTTCTGGTCTTGCAAAAACTTCCACTTTGTAACCCCGTAATCTGCGGCGGCAATTATCAAAAAGGCAATTGTCGCCTTTACGACAAAGTCTACAACGAGTTTGCCGAACTGTATCAAAACCGCAAACTGGTTATCAATCGCAGCAAGCATAATAATATCGGGGAAGTGATCCATATAAACCACATATCCTACAATCCCCAGAATTGCAACTTTGACGATATTTTTAACAAGCTCAAAAAGGGTTTTGGGACTCATGAGGTTTTTAAAGTATTTTGTGGGATTAAGCTTGTCAAATTTAGGCGACAGAGGCGTCATGGTAAAAAGCGGCCCGACCTGAATTAAATCCCCCATAATACCCACAAACCAGGCCAGCGCCAGAATCGGGCCTATAATAAGCACCGTAGGTACAAGGGTTGTAAAAAGAAGATAAGCATAGCCTACTTTTTCAACATGCGCCGCGGGAATCTGCTCATAGATAAGCGTAAAAAGCCCTGATATCTGCGACCAGATAAAAGGAGAAAGCGCATAAATTCCGCTGAACATCACAACCAGCCCGATTGCAACCGAAAAGTCTTTCGACTTTACAACCTGACCCTCTTTGCGCGCTTTATTGAGCTTCTGCTGCGAAGCCTCAAACTGCTTATCTTCATCAGCCATAGTTTAATTATACCCTATAATTTATTTAAGGGATTTTTAATATTTTACAAGAGAAGAAACTTTCACGCCCGAAGGGAGTTTTTCTCTGCCTTTTAAATCTTCAAGTTCGATTAAAAAAGAAATCCCGACAAGCTCCGCGGTTGAACTTACCAGTTTTGCCGCAGCGGCAGCCGTTCCGCCCGTTGCAAGCAGGTCATCGACTATAAGCACTCTGTCACCCTTTTTAAGTGCGTCTTTGTGAATTTCTATTTTATCCGTTCCATACTCAAGCTCATATTCCTGAGAAATGGTTTCAGCGGGGAGTTTGCCCGGTTTTCTGATGGGTATAAAACCGCAGCCCAGTTTGTAAGCAATAGGCATGCCAAAAATAAACCCGCGGGATTCAATGCCTGCAACGTAATCGATTTTTTCACCGACATATTCCTGAGCCATAAGGTCAACTATTTTCTGCATTGTTTTTGGGTCTTTAATGGCCGTTGTAATATCGCGGAAAATTATGCCTTTTTTAGGGAAATCATAAACATCCCTTATCATCTTTTTTATATCTTCCATTTTGCACTCCTTTGTGAACCGTTTTTAATTTTATCAAAAACATGTTTATAGTAAAATCGTTTTATGTCAGAGATAAAAGAAGAACTCAAACAAAAACTCAACAGCATAAAACCCCGCCTTGAAGCGGCGCAAAGGTGTCTTGATTTGGAAGGTTTAAACAAAACTCTTTCAGAACTTGACTCAAAACTTCAGGCGCAGAATATCTGGGATAATCAGGAGCTTGCTTCAAAACTTTTAAAAGAGCAGAAAGAGACAAAAGCACTGCTTGATAAATTTAAAAACTGGAGCACTTCTTTTGAAGACGCTAAACTGAGCGTTGAACTTGATGATGAAGGGCTTATCGGTGAGAGTTTTGAAAATATAAAAAATCTTGAAAAAGAGCTTGATAAGTTTGATTTAGAACAAATGCTAAGCGGGGAATACGACAAAAACGATGCAATTTTAACCGTAAACTCGGGTGCAGGCGGCACTGACGCACAGGACTGGGCGCAAATGCTCCTCAGAATGTATATGCGCTGGGCGCAGATTCACAACTACGGCTGTGAACTTCTGGATAAATCCGACGGCGAAGAAGCGGGTATAAAATCCGCAACGATAAAAATCTCGGGCAGGTGGGCTTACGGCTATATTAAAGCCGAAAAAGGCGTACACAGACTGGTGAGGATTTCCCCTTTTAACGCTAACGGCAAAAGACAGACAAGCTTTGCCTCGCTTGAAGTAACGCCTGTTATAGAAGACTTTGAAAAGAAAATAACCATTCCTCCCGATGAAATAGAAGTTGAAACAATGCGCTCGGGGGGCGCGGGCGGACAAAACGTAAACAAAGTGGAAACAGCCGTGCGCATTTACCACAAGCCCACAGGAATTGTGGTAAAGTGCCAGCAGGAGCGCTCGCAGCTTCAAAACAAAGAAACCGCTATGCAAATGCTTGCTTCAAAGCTCCTTGCTATAAAACAAGCCGAACATGAACAAAAACTTCAAGGCTTAAAGGGCGAAACCATGGATGTAAACTTCGGCTCTCAAATCCGCTCCTATGTTTTTCACCCCTACAAACTTGTCAAAGACCACAGAACAGGGTATGAAGCAGGTAATGTTGAAGCCGTAATGAACGGCGAGATAGACGGATTTATTGAAGAGTATTTAAAATTCGGAGAGAAGAAGAATTAAAAAAGCGGGCCTCAAGGCCTCCTTTTTAAAGACTAAGCATTCTTCTTCCGGTTTCATTAACAGTTCTTTTACCGTCTTTTGCGATATTAATAACTTTTTTATAACCTTCGCTGCCTTTATCAAAATACTCAACGATTATATCTCTTGAGCCGTCTTTATTTAAAACCGTAGTTTGTTTTGAATAAGGAATATTATTTTTCAAGGTCGTAATAACATTGTTGCCACTTTCAATGCTTTTTTCAGATTTTTTTAATACTCCTCCTTTATGAAACAAATCCCTGGGGTTTGTCATTCTTTCCACTTCTAATATTTCATTTGTTTTCGCATCTTTTAAAAATTTGAAAAACCCCATGTTGCCATAATTATGAAGCATATCACCGGAAACAAGTTTGCACTCAACTATAACATCTTTACCATCAACAGTTCCCGCATGTTTTGAAATTGTTTCTTTTAATGCTATCGGCTGAGTATTCTCCGCACCTTGTTTTAGTCCTTTTTTAAATACTTGCACTTCAACACGATCGCTATTTTGAGTTATATCGCGCAGATTTTCCACTTTATTCAACAGGGACACATTTTTATTTTCGCTTATATTTCTTACGGCATCCTGCGAAATTTCGTTTACTTTTTTACCTCTTGTAAGTGCTACGGCAGCTACACCTGCAGCTGCAAGCGCGCCGAGCGCAAGTGCAATTTTGCCTTTGTTATCTTTAATTATTTCTTTTACATCTTTTTTCTCTTGCGGATTGGCAGCAGCTGTGTTGTTTGCAACACTGCCTTTCATCGGTATTGAATAAACAGAACTTACCTGCATTTTATTTCCTTCCCTTATGCTTTCTTATAGATATTAAAAACCATAATCAAAGAATTTTGCTAAGGAAATTAATTCTTTTTTACATTTATTTACAATTATTCAACCATATTTAAAAGCATGCCAGGCTTTTAAAATTACCTCAAAAAGATTTATGAAATTATAAATATACTGATTAAATTATAGTTTTTATAGTAAAATACGTTTAAGGATTTAAGGAATAAGAATATGATTAAAGCACAGCGCGGAACAAAGGATATACTGGGCGAAGACACTCTTACCTGGCAGAAGATTCAGGATAGTGCAAGAAATATTTTTCAAAGTGCAAATTATCAGGAAATAAGGACGCCGATTTTTGAAGCAACCGAGCTTTTTAAACGCGGGGTGGGCGATTCTACGGACATTGTAAACAAAGAAATGTACACATTTTCCATCGGCGGAAAGAGTGAAAACTCGATAACTCTTCGTCCCGAGAATACCGCAGGAGTGGTGCGGGCATATATTGAACACAACATTTCGCGCCAGTCGCCGCCGCAAAAGTTCTGGTACTTCGGTCCGATGTTTCGCTATGAGCGCCCGCAGGCAGGACGCCAGAGACAGTTCCACCAGATAGGAATTGAGCTTTTCGGCGTTGAAAACCCCGCGGCTGATGCAGAAGCCATCCTTATGGCGCAGGAGTTTTTAAAATCCGTCGGCGTAGATAACCTTGAAGTCGAACTTAACACCCTTGGCTGCCCCAAATGCCGCGAGGAGTACAGAAACTCCATAAGAGAAGTCTTAAAACCATACCTTGATGAACTCTGTGATGACTGCAAAATAAGGTATGAAAAAAATCCCCTAAGAATCCTTGACTGCAAAGATGAAAACTGCCAAAAAATCTTTGAACGGGACGAAATTAAAAAAGTCATATTAAATGACTATGTCTGCCCTGAGTGCGCACAACACTTTGAGCAGGTTAAAAAATATTTAGACGCACTCAATATTAAATATTCAAGAAACAAAATGCTTGTGCGCGGTTTAGACTACTATAACCGCACTGTTTTTGAAATAAAGAGCAATTCGCTGGGCTCTCAAAATGCCGTCTGCGGAGGCGGAAGATATGACGGGCTTGTGCAAATGCTGGGCGGTACACCGACCCCCGCCGTCGGATGGGCACTTGGAGTTGAAAGGCTTTTTGAACTCATAGAAAAAACACCGGCGCAAAAGCTTGATTATTTTGTGGTTTCAAAATACCCCGGGCATGCCTTGAAGCTTTGCAAAGACCTTAGAGAAAAGGGCAAAACCTGTGATTTTGACATGCAAAACCGCAAATTTGCAAAACAGCTTGAAAAGGCTGCAAAGGTTGCAAATTTTGCAATAATTCTCGGTGAAGAAGAAATAGAAAAAGGTTTTTATACGGTGAAAAACCTCTCAACAGGCACTCAGGAGCAAAAAACTTCAATTTAGACTTTGCAAAAACTTTCCTTATAAAATAAATATGTAATAATATTCGTAACGGAAGTTTTTTGAGGATGAGTATTATGAAAAAGTATAAAAAAACAGCTTTGACAGCAGCCCTTGCGCTTTTTTTCTGCACGGGCATGACAGGTGCATACGCAATAGTTGAACCGCCAAAAGCACAAACATCTGCAATAAATGAGCAGCTTATTAAAACCTACAAAAAAAATACAAGCGATTATAATGTAATTGAGGCGCTTGAACTTTTAAAAGACACGACAGGCGAGTATTCAAGAAAAGCAATTTTAGGAGAAAACCTTACACAAAAGCCCGTTAAAATAGAGTTTCGCGACCTTGCGGCAATTAACCCCGCTTATGCCAACTTTGACGCACTGGGCTGGAAAAAGAACAAAAAACTCTATATTTATATCAATAAAAAACATCAGGACGCCCCCAAAGAAGCTCTTGCGGCACTCTTAGCGCATGAGGCGATACATCAGGATGAACTTAATTCGCTGAATGAAGAAACCTATGCCTGGACGCTTGAAGCTGCCGTATGGACACAGTTGAGCGAGGATAACCCGGGGATTCAAAAAATCTCACATCCGCTTGTAGAGCGCGAAAATGTTATTAAAAAACTTTTTGAAAAAGGCGAGTACACAAATACATACATCAGAAAATTTGTCATTTCAAACAAAGGCTATCAAAACCTGCCCGAAAGGTCGCCGGGATTTGAAGAAAATCTTTAAAAATCTCCGCCCGCATTTAACGGGCGGTTTTTTATTTATGCACTGCCTGTTAAATACTTAAGAGGTTTTGTATTCTCCCGCTCCACCCAGACTTGTGCACTTGCATATTCAAATTCACCCTGAGAAATAACTTCTTTTGTATGAACGGCATACGGAATATCGATAAAGCTTATGGCATCTAGTTTTTCAACATAAAACTCTTTTGAGCCGCAGTTGGTGCAGAATTTTTCCTTCGGCAGTATTTCGCCGAAATACACTTTAGCCTCACGTTTGACTTCGCAGCAGGAGCAGCGCACGATATAAAAATATTTCTTTAAATACGCCCCGCAATCAGGGCAATATCCTTCATTGGTGCTTATAAGCGCATGTGTATGCGCACAGGAGGATTTTCTTAAAAACAAATCAAATAAACTTTTCATAGTTTGTTTTTAAGGTTTTAGCATACAAAGTCAACTATTTATTTAAAGAAACAAATTCATCCCTGCCGGTTTTTTCACTGCGTGCAAGCTTTATAATAAATAAACGCCACAGTCTTTTGAAAAAACGCATAATTCTGTCAAATAACGGCAAACTGCCTTTGTCTTCGAACTCATCTATTTCAACGGATTTTTCAAAGCAGTCCTCTTCTTCCGAATCCACAAATTTTATTGCTTCATCGGAATTTTCGCGCATAAAATAACCCAGGTTTCCGCCGCCGCCGTTGTTCATCATATTCTGGGCTTCCTGAATTACGGGTTTATTTGAAGGGCCGTTAATATTGAATGACATATCCGTGCACTCTTAATTAAACTTTACAATTCTATTATACAGCATTTTTTACATTTGTAGTACATGTATGTTAAGTTTTATTAAAATTTACCGAGAGAATACGCGAGTTTAATTGCTTCAATCATGCTTGAAGGGTCTGCTATTCCCTTGCCTGCAATATCGTATGCGGTGCCGCAGGACGGGGAAGTGCGGATAACATCAAGTCCTATTGAGGTATTTACGGTTTTATCAAAACAAAGTGCCTTAACGGGGCACATTCCCTGATCATGGTAGCAGGCAATAATAGCGTCGTAATCTTGTTTTTCTCCTCTTATGTATTTTTTTCCGGCGCGCGCAAACAAGGCATCCGCACTTATCGGATTTGTAATATCGATTCCTCTGTTCCTGAGTTTTTGTACTGTTGGAATCATAATTTCAATCTCTTCACGCCCGAGCATTCCTCCTTCGCCGGCATGCGGGTTAAGCGCGCACAGTGCAATTTTAGGGCTGCTTACGGCGCAATTTTTTACAAGGAAATCATTGAGCCTTAAAACCTTTTCCTCCATCATACGCGGCTCGATTTTTACATCTTTAAGTGCAAGGTGTCTTGTCAGGAGCATTACCCTGAAATCGCCTGCGATAAAAAGCATTTCAGGTTCTTTATTAAAAAATTTCTTTAAAACCTCAGTCTGACCCGAGAAATTATACCCTGCTTCAAGGAGTGCACTTTTTGACACGGGAGCTGTGACAATTGCGCCGATATTGCCCGACTTTGCCAGCTCTGCAGCCTTTTTCAGGGAATTGTAGCAAAACTCCCCGTTTATACTGTCGTCAAGCTCAACGGTGTCGTATACATCGGCGACCTTTCTGCCGATAATCAACACTTCATCAGGCACAGGATTCAGAAAATCCAGCGCTTTTTTTGTAATTTCTTCGCCGATACCCTTTGTGTCACCGGTAGTTATTGCAATTTTATAAGTTTTCATGGTGTTCAAAATACTGAATTATTTCAACAAGCGTTGAACTTGTACCTAAATTACCCGACTTTGTAACAACAAGCTGCGCGCTTGAATCCATACAGAGAGGGATTGCGGGTAAAATAGCGTCTGCCACCTGTAAATATTTTGAGTCTATTGCGGCACAGCAGGCACGGGAAGTTTCCCCGCCTATGGTAATTAATATAAATTCCGCCTGTTTTTTAATTTCTGCCGCAAGTTCTGCCAGATATTGAGTAATTTTCCTGGAAAGCGCTTCTTTTGTAATGCCTTCATCTATAAGCAGGTTCTTGCCTTCTTCGGTTTTTGCCTCTTCCAGAACATTGCACACATGGATTGCAACTATGTTGTCCTGCACGAGATTATCTACCACGCGTTTTATAACGTTTTCACAAACACCGCCTATTATATCCTTTAAAGTAAGGCAGATAAAATAAGACTTGTCCGAATAGTCATCATCATTTTCAAGTTTTTGAATCTGCAGTGCACTCACCGTTGTGGCAGAGCCTGACAAAATAAGTTTAGGCAGACGCGGCACGGTTTTTGTTGCTTTGTTTACCTTCATCTCTCCGAGCCACAAAGGCGCCAGTGCCTGTGCAAGTCCTGCCGAACCGCAGGGCAGAATATCATAGGGTGATTTTTGCATAGCGAGCACTATTTGTTCAAAATCAACCGTTGAGACACAGTCCGTAACGATAATTTTCTTTCCCGCTTCAATCAGTTCGGTAATCTTCTGCGCAATGGGAAGCGCGCCTTTTGCAATTACGTTAAGTTCAATTGAGCCCACCATATTTTTTGCGTTATCGCCCAATTGTTTTTTAAGAATATCAGGCACATAAGATTCATATATCGGTGCTCCCGGGTCACGCGCAGCGTCGGTGCGTTCAATTGGCACGCCTTTTGAAAGCTGGTATCCGCCTATTGTGATTCTGCCCTCCTGAACAAACGCCGGAGCGACAATTGCAGCGTCTTTTCCCGTTGCTTCAAGCGCGGCAAAGATTTCATATGTAATATTGCCGCGAAGTGTGGAGTCAATTTTCTTGTAAAAATGCTCAACATTCAGTTTGTCTTTTAAAACCGTAACACTGTCATAAACTGTCTTTGCTGCGTCATTTTTATCTATATTTCTGGACTCTGTTGAAATAGCCCAGGTGCCGACATTTACATGGTTTTGAAGCTCTTCGTTGTATCCCAGAAGAATCTCGGTGTTTGAACCTTTCAGAAAAAACTGCAAGGCGGTATCATTTGCACCGGTCAAATCATCGGCTATTATACCAATCGTACTGGATAAAATCATTGTTAATTCTCGTCTTTTTTAGAACCCATCAATCGCACATTGGTACCGCGGATAAGATATCTTTCAGCCTGTTCGCCGTCAGGTGTCTGCCATTTATTTACGGCAAGCCTGCCTTCAACACCCACAAGACGACCTTTTTTAACCCATTCACCTGCAATTTCCGCCTGTTTGTCCCACAGGTCAATATTAAACCAGTCGGTTGTTTCTTCTTTTGTACGGGCATTCCAGCGATTTACGGCAACAGAAAATGTTGTGCGCACCTTTCCGCTTTCAAAATATTTCATCTCGGGATCCTGCCCCACTCTGCCAACGATTACAACCGAATTTACCATATAAAATAACCTTTCAAAATTCTTTTGAAACGATTATAGTACGAATAAAAATCATGCGCAAATCAAGTTAATCGGCTTTAGTTATTTTAATACAGGAAGTGCGTACATTAACTTCCATATTAACCCTGTCTTTTTCGGGGTCAATATCTAACAAATCAAACCAGTCAACAGGTATAATAACACCCTTGCTGGTGCCGCCGATTCCTATTATGGGTTTTGATAGTTTTAACTTACCTTTAGCCATACTTAAATTATCTCAGCATGGCTAAAAAAATATCATTATATTTTTTACCGACAGATTAAATATTTACATATACTATAGTTTAGACTATAGTATTAATTATAGTTTAAGAGGTGGATTAAATGAACGCGGAAGAAAAAATTGAATTTGCCAAAAAACAGATAAGTCTTGCTCTGGAAGAGAGTTGCAGACCGCAGGGATTAATGAATATGCAATTTATACTGATAAATTTATTACTAACTCTGGAAGATGCAAAATGTTTCGGAGAGGATAGCGAAACAATTAGTAACAACATGATGGATTTTGTTAAGAATTATTTAGATAATCACAAAGACGGGCCTGTCTAAATCTCGCTCACAACCTGGTCGCGGCCGTTTTGTTTGGCTTTATACAGGCATTTATCAGCAAACTCTATTAACCCCTGCGGATTATTTCCGTTATCGGGCATGGCGGCAACTCCGACACTTATTGTAACATTAGCCCAATTTCCGTCTGCAAGTTCAAATTTACGCTCTCTTATAGCACTCCATACTTTTTTTGCAGTCGTTACGGCGTCGTCTTTTTTTGTATTGGTTAAAATTATCGCCATTTCTTCTCCGCCGTAGCGGCAGGGAATATCGCTTGTTCTTATATTTTTCTTGATGGTCTGCGCCACCTGCCTTAAAACGGCATCCCCGCTCTGGTGTCCATGTTTGTCATTAAATTTTTTAAAGAAATCAATATCTATTAAAATAAGCGAAAAGCTTCCGCCGTAACGGGACACATTACCCACATTCATAATCATTTGCTCCTGAAAATATCTGTGGTTGTACATTTCGGTCAAACCGTCGGTTACGGCAAGTTTATAGGTATGTTCGTAGTCTTTTGATTTTAAAAGGTATTTTGTAATATATGCCGCAATAAAAATAAGCGTTGCCGAAAATAAGGGCAGAACAATTCCCAGCCACAGATTAAAGTATTCCATTGCAATTACGGTAATAATAAGATACAAAACCACAATCGCAAGCGAACAGAGGACAGAATACGGCACTGACTCGAGCTTTAAAATACAAAAACCTATAAGCACGCAAAGCACCAGAGCTATTGTAATATCAACCTTAAAACTTGCATGTGTAATAAAACTGTTGTCAAGAATGTTATTTAAAAATGTCGCGTGGGTTTCAACACCGGGGTACATAAAAGATACCGGAGTGCTTTTAATATCCGCAAGCGCAGTTACCGTCGTGCCTATGTAGATGATTTTGTTTTCAAATTTTTCTTTAAGAAAAGCGATATCATTGCGGTTTATGGCATCATCCACCTGCCACAGACCAATGTGTTCAAAGGTTCCCTCTTTGCCGTACCAGTTTATTGTTGCCCTGCCGTCAGGATTCAGGGGGATTTTATACTTAGCACCCATATGAATAATATTGTTTTTAACATAAATATCACGAGGGTTAATATTAAGATATTTAAGTGCTATGGCTGTGGTAAGGTTAGGATAGTATGCGTCTTTGTAATAAAACATCGGCGCGATGTATCTTATAATCCCGTCATCATCGCGTGTTACGTTAATAAAGCCAAAGTTTGAAGTAACAGCCAAAAGCTCATCCATGGCTTTTCTACAGTTTGAAAAGTGCAGAAGCGGGCTGTTTTTGATTATTTCTCCGTTTTTAACGTTAATTTCCAACCCGTCGGGCAATTCGGGCGCAAGCCTTATTTGCGGCGGGTAATTATCAAAATTCATTGAAAGATATACATTGTTATTGTTTTTTACCGCTTCAATGAGTTTTAAATCACCCTCATCAAGCGCTCCGAGCCTTTTTGTAAAAAGCAGGTCAAATGCTATAAACTCGGGGCTGGCTTTTTCAAGCCCGTTTATAAGTTTTGCCCAGAAACTTCTGGGCACAGGCCAGGTGCCGAATTTTTCGGTTATGTATTCATAACTCGGGTCATCAACGGCAATTATCACTATATCTTTATTGTTTTTTTTGTGAGGGAGTATAAGATTCTGCCTTATATCAAAGGTTTTAAACTCCATGCCGCCCACAAACTTACCAAAAGCGTTAAATCTGCCTGCGTACAGCAAAAAACCGAAAACAAGTATAAACATAAGGCTGTACACAAAAATATCAAGAATTTTTTTCTTTTTATTCATAGAGGATTCCAAAGTATTCTAACTTGTCAATTATATCATATACGGGGTTTTCATTTTTAAAGGCGATTTTAATGCCAAAAGAAGATAAAATGTCTATAAGGCTTTTGTCATAAGAGTCGAAACCCGTATTCGCATTTGAAATAAATTTAAGAAGATATTTCTCGTTTAAGTTTGACAACATACAAAAATTCTCTTACACAATGGGGAAAATTAAATCAATCATAAGAACAGTATTGGCACCTTAAAATTACACCGATTATAGGATTTATAGAGGTTTTTAAGAGCCTGCAAGCACTACGGTGAAATCTTTCGCAGCCTTATTAAAGCCCACAGGGTCATACACTGTCTGTTTTTCTTTCATTTCGGGGATTGTTTTTTTAAGCGAATCAATCGTATCGCCGGAAACGTCAAGATTATGAATTGCTATATGATCATGGGTCAATCTGGAACGGTTTTGCATTTTTACAATTGCGCCGCTTTGTTCTAGGTGCATTTTAAGCTCGCGTGCAACAGCTTCTCTTGAGGGCGTATAAAGTATTCCGACACTGAGTGCTTCCGTAAGCGGTGCGGATTTATCTCTGTATACAAGTTTATTTATAATTTCCTGAGTCTTATCCGGATCTAAAATCCAATAGCTTACAATTCCTTTTGTAGAAGGAGTTCCGGGAAGAGTTGCAACCTGAATAGACGATGTATCAATACTTTTCACCATTGCGGCATATTGCGAAAGCTCATACACCGACAGGTCTGTTTTAATGTATTTTGGCATTACCTTTAGCACTTCAGGAAGCTTTACAAGCACGGAAGGTTCTTTGAGTCTTGCCATAAGAGCATTAAAGAACCACTGCTGGCGTCTTATGCGGCCGATATCACCCAGTGCGTCTTTTCTGAACCTTAAATATCCTTCCGTCTGCTCGCCGTTTAAAACATGCTCGCCCTGTGTAAGCTCGATATGCAGCCCTGCGGTTGAGTCGTGGTAGTACATGTCTTTTTCAATATAAATGGGCAGACCGCCTATTGTATCTATAAATTTAATCAAACCTTCGTTGCTTAGTGCTATGTAATGGTCAATTCTGACTCCGAAAGTTTCCTCAACCGTTTTAACGGACAAATCCGGCCCGCCGTATGCAAACGCATGGTTTATTTTATCGGGCTTGTTTCTGTTTGCTATATAGACTTTTGAATCCCTCGGAATAGAGATAATATTAATGTCTTTTCCGTACGGTGCAATACTTATAAGAAGCATAGTGTCGGAACGATTTCCCTTAAAGGGGTCTTGGGCATTTGAAACAACATCCACACCCATAAATAAAATATTCTGGCGTCTGGGCGAAAACGGAAGATTAAACTCAACCCTGCCGGCTTTAGAACCCGTAATAGAGGCAATCAGGTCTGACACGGCATTTTTAACATCACTCCTGTATGCAAATGCCGCAAGTGAAGTCAAAACTATGAGAGTTATCAAAAAAGAGCGCAAAAAACTGCCTGCTCCGTTTGTCTTTCTTCTTCTCTTCGGCATGGGTAACGGCTTTTTGTATGTGTTAACGGGTTTTTCTAGCATTTTATTCATGGTTGTTTCTTTGGTATTTTGTCTGTATTGTACTTTAAAAAAAATAAAATTTTAAACTTGTTGCAAATAAAACTAAATAAATG